>JABNAD010000011.1_pt3 | contig 185398 bp, 191 predicted proteins | sample 7240381 | NCBI WGS metagenome assembly JABNAD01 (sample SAMN11332834, study PRJNA596920) | anaerobic digester metagenome | biome: digested sludge; isolation source: digested sewage sludge-derived enrichment culture grown on H2/CO2 | place: Germany: Goettingen | reverse complement strand
TTTAATCAACCTTGAACATTCCCTAACAACATCTTTTTTATCGAAAGCCCCTGCAATTCTTCTGATGGCTTCAATCATTCTTATAACTGCATCAAGCCAGCTGAAAATGTCCCCTGCATATGCCTGGATTCCGTAGTTTCGCATCATCTTCTTGCTTATGTTTGCAGGGTCCTGTTTCATCATACGCTGCTTGAGTATTCTGCGGGAGAGTTCCATCTGGAAACAGTCACAGAATGGCCTATCCTTACATTTGCATGATAAAAATTCTATCTGAAGGTTTATGAGTGTTTCCTGAATGTTGGGTTCAAGTTTGGAGATTGCATCCCCTGATGAGAGTATGTCCAGTGTTGAATCTGCAAAGAGACGTGTGGACATGTTTATTTTAAGAACCTTGGATAATCTCTGACTTATCCTGTTTGAGAGGTATGCACTTTCAAAAGGCTCCAGAAACACTGCTATGTCAAGGGGTTTAACCTTCTTACCATTTATCCTCTTTCTGATGTAATCTGCATCATCATGATTCAGGAAGGATGTGGAAACTGCCCTTCCATAACGCGTTGGAAGCAGTTTTTCCTCTCCATTTTTGTTTTTAACTTCCCTTATGAATTTATGGTGTATCAGAGTGTTGTAGGTTTCATCAAAGCCCAGCGGAAGTTCTTCTTCCATGTAAGCTGCTTCCATTCCCTCAAGATCATCAACACGGCCTGCACAAACATCTGCAAGGAACTGTTCCACAACATCATCCTCGGAGTAGGTCACATCTATGCGTTCCACATCACTTTCAAGGAGGGCTACAGCCATCATATCCTCAGACTGGTCATCGTAGCTGCGCCCTACTTCAGGTATAAGGTAAACCCTTCCAATATCATGGTAGGATGGTCTTCCTGCCCTTCCAAGCATCTGTGAAAACTCGTTGGGTGTGAGCCATTTGTTTCCCATGGTCAGGGTTTCAAAGATAACCTGGGACGCTGGAAAATCAACCCCTGCAGCCAGTGCAGCTGTTGTAACCACCGCTGAAATTTTCTGCTTTAAAAACTCCTTTTCTATCCTGCTCTTCTTGGAATATGATAATCCTGCATGGTACGCTTCAGCGTTAACACCCCTTTTTGAGAGGTAATCTGCTATTGAATGTGTTTTCCTACGTGAATTGGTGAATATGATGGTCTGACCTTTAAAACCCTTCTTTGAAACGTTTTTATATTCGTTTCGTGACAGACGTGCCATTATGTCTTCTTTATCGTACTCTGACTTTGCAAATACAAGGTGGCGTTCCAGGGGAACTGGACGGTTTTTGTACTCCACCATCTTCATTCCAAATTCATTTGCTATTTCCTCAGAGTTCTGGACAGTTGCAGAAAGCCCGATTATCTGAAGATCAGGAAAGAGTGCCTTCAAACGTTTTATAAGGCCGTTTAAGCGCGGACCTCGTTCTTCATCGTCCAGCATGTGTATTTCATCCACAACCACAGTTCCAAGGTCTCCCAGTGTATGTGCCTTTCCAGCACGCAGAAGATAGTCCAAACCCTCATATGTTCCAACCACAATATCGGAAGCCTCAACATCATCATCAACTATTGAAAGCTCACCTTTAGCCTTTATTCGACTCATTCCAACTCTTATTGATACATCTAATCCCATTTTATTGTATTTTTTCTTGAAATCCCTGTACTTCTGGTTTGCAAGGGCCACAAGTGGTGTTAAGAACATGAATTTCTTCCCATTCAATGTTCTGGGTATTCCTGCAAGTTCTCCTATGAGGGTTTTACCGCTTGCAGTTGCGGACACAACTAAGAGATTCTCCCCCTCAAGAAGTCCGTTCTGAACTGCCAGGGTCTGAACTGGGAGTAAATGTTTGCCGTGTGACTTTAAAACCCTTTTAAATTCATTTGGAAGTTTCAGTTCATCCATGGACATCTTTGGAATGCCATCATCACTTCCCCTCTTTATTCTATCGTAGAGGGTGAGATCAGGGTTTTTCACAGGGTTGAAGTTGGGGTTTAGAACGCTCAGAACCTTGTTAAGGTCCCCAGTCTTTTCAAGCATTCTCTGGAAGTTTCTGAAGGTGCTCATGTCAAAACCCCTGGCTTTCAACTCCCTTTTTATCTCCTCCTCAGCACACAACTTGCAGATGTACTCATTGTGGTAGATGTAGGAGGATTCTTTTCTTAGAAGCGTTATGTATCCTTCAAAGGTGCAGTGTCTGCACATTCTGGTTCTCTTAAATGGTATGTTTAAGGATTCTAGCATTTCCTCTGTTTCTTCATCCTTCCCTATGATGTAGACGTTCTGTTTCCTGAGGATCTTGATAGCCTCGCTTGGAGGGAACAGGTTCTCAGTTTCAGGGTCCTTTTTAACTATGAACTTCTGCGGCCTTACCTGGTCTCCATTTCTTCCCAGTTTAAGATATCCATAGAAGATAGGTTGTCTCCTACTGTTAACAGCACCCTTAGCACTGCCTATTGGAAATAGTTCCAGAATCTTCTTATTTTTTCTTAAAATTATCATTTAAATCTTTTGAATCCTTTCATAATAAAAAAAATCATCAATATTCTTATGTTTTATAGTTTTTAAATAAATTGCAGCAGTTCAAATCTAAAATTATTAAATTTCTTTCTTAAATAAAAAATTTTTATGATAAAAAAAGTGAGAAGAAAAAAATGAAAATTGAGTTTAAAGTCCCTCTTCCTCTTTCTTTCTCTTCTCTAACAGTTCTATTCCCTGTTCCTTGAGTTTGAACTTCTGGATCTTACCACTGTGGGTTAAGGGAAATTCATCAACGATAAAAACATACTTTGGAACTTTGTAACGTGCTATTTCCTTCATGGAGTAGTCCCTGACATCCTCTTCTGTTATGTCAGCCCCCTCTTCAGGTATGACGAATGCTCCAACTATTTCACCGTACTTCTCATTGGGTATTCCTACAACCTGCACGTCCCTGATTTCAGGCATGGTGTAAAGGAACTCCTCGATCTCACGGGGGTAGATGTTCTCCCCACCACGAATTATCATATCCTTTATCCTTCCAACTATGGTGTAATAACCGTTTTCATCCTCAGTTGCAATATCTCCACTGTGAAGCCATCCCTCTGCATCTATAACTTCCCTGGTTTTTTCAGGCATTTTATAGTAGCCCTTCATTACGTTGTAGCCTCTGCAGCAGATCTCTCCAGGTTCACCCACCTCAACAGTTTCTCCAGTTTCCATGTCCACGATCTTAACTTCACAGTTCTCCATCTTCCGACCTACAGTGGTGACTCTAAGTTCCACTGGATCATCTATACTGGTCTGGGTGAATCCAGGGGAAGCTTCAGTTAAACCGTAAACACTTGTGATACCTGTCATGTGCATGTCCTTTATAACCTTCTTCATTGCCTCAACTGGGCAGAGTGATCCTGCCATTATACCTGTTCTGAGGCTTGTAAGATCAAACATGTCAAACATCGGATGTGTGTACTCTGCTATGAACATGGTGGGAACACCGTAAAGTGCTGTACATCTTTCTTTATGAACCGCTGCAAGTGCTAGGAGGGGATCGAATACTTCAAGCATTACAAGTGTTCCTCCGTGTGTTAAAAGTGCCATAACACCTAGGACTATTCCAAAACAGTGAAACAATGGCACTGGTAGGCAGAGTCTCTCCTCTTCTGTGAAGTTCTGTCTGTCACCTATGTAAAATCCGTTGTTTAAGATGTTCCTGTGGGTGAGCATGACTCCCTTAGGGAAACCAGTTGTTCCTGAGGTGTACTGCATGTTAACAACATCGTTGTTTGTAACACTGCTTTTAACCCTCTCAAATTCTTCTTCAGAGCCGTGTTTCCCTAGAAGCATTAATTCATGGGTGTTGTACATTCCCCTGTGTTTTTCAGGGCCTATATATATGACGTTTTCAAGGTAGGGGAAGTCTTTGCTTTTGAGTTTACCCCTCTCCTGGGTTTTGAGTTCCGGTACAAGTTCGTAGATGATGTTCAGATAATCCACATCCCTGAATCCTTCTATGAGAGCTAGAGCTTTCATATCAGATTGTTCAAGTATGTATGCAAGCTCATGGCCTTTGTAGGCAGTGTTAACTGTTACGAGAACTGCACCTATCTTGGCAGTTGCAAACATGAATGTGAGCCAGTCCGGCACGTTTAATGCCCATATACCCACATGATCACCTTTTCCAATACCTATGGACAATAAGCCCTTTGCAAGTAGGTTAACTCTTTCATCAAATTCTTTGTAGGTAAATCTGAGGTCCCTGTCGGGATAAACTATAAAATCTCTTTCAGGACTTTTTTCAACTTGTTTTTCAAAGAACTTGCCTAGGGTATCTTCTGTAAAAAGCATGTACAACCACCGGTTTTTGATTTTATGTCAGTTATGGATATTGTATTTAGTAACACAGTAAATATTATTTATTGTCCATTAAAGCCATTTCCTGACCGTTTGAGGATTCAATTTCAGTTTCAGGTAACATATGCTCTGCAAGCTGTGTTCTGATGGAATCTGGTATTGGAACAGAGGTTTCATTGACGAAGTCGTAATGAACAACCACTGCATTTCCCTTAACCTTGATCCTGCCTTCCTGCCATGCTTCATGGCGTAGTGTGAAGGATGTGTTTCCAATTTTTACCACGTAGGTTCGCAGTTCCACGTCTTTCTCAAAGTACATCTGGCATAGGAAGTCGAAGTCTGTTCTGACCATTATGAGCTTCCAGTTTTCGTAGCTGAGGTCAAGATCTGGTGTGAACATTCTGAATATGGGGTTTCTTGCCTGTTCAAACCATACAGCAAGAACAGTGTTGTTAACATGACGAAGTCCATCTATATCTCCGAATCTTGGTGTTACCGTTGTTTTAAACATTTTAATTCATCTCTAATTATCTATTTTTTTATATAATTCTAGGATTTTGAATTTTTGAGGAAAACCATATCATTTCGGATATATTAGTTATAATTTCCTGTTATTCTTCTAAATCCCCTTTTAAATTATTGTTTTTTTTGAATTTTTTAATATTATGATCATGCACTTGGTATGATCTAGATCTAAATCCAGAATTTAAATTATAATCTGGATTGGTTCTAATTTGGATTTCATTGAATAAAAAAAATATTGAAATGTATTTTATTAATGCATCCATTATCTCTTCATGATTTTGAAGCCCTAAAACGGTGTGTAAACAACTGCAAGTATCTTTGCATCGTCACCATTGGCATGGAGATCATGGGGTACAATTGAATCGTAGTAAATACTGTCCCCTTCACCGACCACATAACTCTCCTGGCCGTAAAGAACCTCTATTTCCCCACTCATCACGTATATGAATTCTTCTCCCTCGTGGGATGCTAATTCATATTCCCCTGTTTTAGGAGGATGTACATCTATTATGAAGGGTTCCATGTGCCTGTCACTTTTACCGTAGGCTAAGGAATAGAAATCAAGGACACTTTCGTCAAGACTCGTATTTTTACCTGAAAAATGGGTCACACTCTTTGAACTTCCTGCTTTAACTACAAAGGGACCTGTTTGAGGTGCATCATCCATGAATGTGCCCAAGCGGACACCAAGAGCCCTTGCAATATTGAGTAGTGGAGTTAATGAGGGTAAACTTGCTCCGTTTTCAAGTTTTTCAATGAGTTCTACACTGCTCTGACTTGCCTCTGCAAGTTCCTCACAGGACATTTCTCTGCCCTCTCTTAACTGACGAATTTTTTCCCCAACTTTGTTCTCATCTGCCATTGCAAATCACCTTTAATTAAAAATATGAAATTTATTGTTGTTAAAATGGATTATAAAGTTTTATAAAACCTTTTTAAGTTTATTTAATCATTTTTATTAGTATCCCAATCTATTGTTATTTTTAGATTTAGTAATTTAATTTTTAACCATTTAAAGTGATGTTAAACAAATAAATCTCTTTATTTTCTACTTATTTTTAAGTGTTTAACTGCACTTCACTGGTCTTAGGACCTTTTCAAACTGTGTTTGAAGTTAAAACACTTAAAAAAAGATATTATAAGTTTTTTAGTTTTTTTAAGATTTTAAACTGAAAATCACTCTTTTATCAAAAAATGGTATGATCCTGATTTAGATGGACGTGTTGTTGGTTTTGACAGTTGTGTTCGTTACATTGGATACTGTTGTGTTGTTCGTTACATTTAAAACCATTTTTTGAATGTAAGCTGGTTTAAATGAAGAATCTCCAATGGTTGATATTTGTTCTGAACCTGTTAAATTAAGATCAGGCATAATACTTGCAACATCAACATCATTTCCAAAACCTACAACATTTACCAATGAGCCAAATCCATAGGCAAACAATGCCACCATCAAAATTATAAAAACTGCCCCAGATTTCTTTGGATTCATTTAAACCTACCTAAACAATTAATTGAAAGATGTTATTTTTTTAAAAGTTTTTTTATTATATTTAAAGGTTTGAATATAATATTATCATTGAATCTATATCTTTTTTATCTTTGTTATGGCTTTAAATTATTATAATTTTTATATGCTTCCCAACATTTAAATGTAACACAAGGGGCTGTTTTCTGAATGGGAGATCTAATGTGGAGATCTGAATAAAAAAAAAGTTTGAATTAAAAACCAAAAAAAATGGATTCATAACTTCGATCTATTTAGGGTACATTAAAAAACCGTGCAGATACCAAATCAAATATTTTCCATTTTCTTATTCAACTGTAACACATTTTGCCAAATTTTTTGGTTTATCCGGGTCTATTCCTCTTTCAACACTTATGTGATAGGATAAAAGCTGTAATGGAACAACGTAGACTAATGGAGACAATAATTCATTTAAATCCCCAGAAAACTCTATCATTTCATGTGCTTCTGACTTTAAAACCTCGTCATCAGATGATCCAAGGGCTATGACACTTGCACCTCTTGCTTTTACTTCCTGAAGGTTTCCAAGGGTTTTATCATGACTTCCACCTGGAGGTACAACTGCAACAACAGGTACATCATCATCTATCAATGCAAGTGGTCCATGTTTGAGTTCGCCTGCAGCATAACCTTCTCCATGTATGTATGTTATTTCTTTGAGTTTTAAAGCTCCTTCCATTGCAGTTGGATATGAATAACCCCTTCCTATGAAGAAGAAATCTTCTGCATCCTTGTATTTTTTTGCTATTTCCATTATCTGATCTTCCAGTGCCAGTGCCAGTTTCATGTAGTCAGGCACTCTCTGAATGTCCTTTAAAAGTTTTTCATCCTGGGCCATAGACAGTGCAAGGAGATATATACATGTGAGTTGACTTACGTAGGTTTTTGTTGCTGCAACACCAATTTCTGGCCCTGCTCTTGTGTATATAACATGATCAGCTTCTCTTGTGGCTGTGCTTCCAAGTACATTTACAATTGCAAGGGTTTGAGCAGTTTCATTGGCCATTCTCAGGGCTCTTAATGTGTCTGCAGTTTCACCGGACTGGCTTATGAATACTGCAAGGGTTTTCTCATCCAGGGCCCCTGCAGAAAATTCAAATTCTGATGCAAGCACCACATCTGTTGGAATGCCCACAATACCTTCAAATAGATATTTTCCAACGAGTGAAGCATGGTAGGATGTTCCACATGCAACGAAGCATATCCTGTTGAACTTTGGAAAGGTATCAACCATTTCTTTTATGTCCTTGAGTTCCATCAGGGTTTTTTTAACGGCTTCAGGCTGTTCATGAATTTCCTTAAGCATGAAATGATCGTAACCACCCTTCTCAGCCATATCTGGCGTCCAATCTACTACATTAATCTCCTTTTCAATTGGGTTGCCATTTATGTCCTTTACAGTTATACCCTCATTTGTTAAAAGGACCATCTCATTATCGTTGAGATACATGACTTTGTTGGTGTGTTTGAGTATTGCAGGTGCATCTGAAGCCAGGAAGTACTCATCTTCACCTTTACCCACGATCAATGGACTTTCTTTCCGGACCCCCACGATTTTATCAGGTTCATCCATTGATATAACAGCTATTGCATAGGATCCTTGGATATTCTGGGTTGTGAGGCGTGTTGCTTCCTCTAAATCAGAACCCTCGTTCATATATTTTTCAATGAGATGGGGAATCACTTCTGTGTCTGTCTCTGATTTGAATTTGTGTCCTTCCCTTTGAAGCTGGTCTTTAAGTTCCCTGTAATTCTCTATTATTCCATTGTGAACCACAGCTATCCTGTTTTTGCAGTCTGTGTGTGGGTGGGCGTTTTCCTTTGTTGGAAGGCCATGGGTTGCCCATCTAACATGGGCGATTCCCATTTTTCCAGGAAGGTCTGTTAATTCAAGTTTTTTCTGGACGTCATCTATTTTGCCATCATCCTTTTTGATTTCAATGTCCGGGGATGAAGTTGCTATGCCCACTGAGTCGTAACCCCTGTATTCCAACCTTTTAACGCAGGATAAAAGTACTGGGGCCGCATCTTTATCCTTTAGTATACATGCTACAATTCCACACATTTATTTCACCAGTAGGTATTTTTAAATGAAAACCCATTATATATCTTTAAATGAGTTATTAGTACTGTTCTAGTGTTATTTATAAGATATTTACAATTTATATTTATAATGTTTAGTAATTAGATTTTTATGGGGTTTATTAACCTTGAATTTAATTGAATTTCTTCATTAAAATCTTTAGGGATTAGTTATTAGGGATTATGTTCATTTTTAATGAATTTAATGAAATTTTATTTGATGAATTTTTATAACCACGTGTTTATAAGCACATGATAATCATCTGATTATAACCTCTTAAATATAATTTATAATAGAAAGTACAATATCTCTAATTGTAATTTATAGGTATATATACATTTGATAAAATAATTATACAAAAAACAAAAGAATGGAGTTACCATGAACACGAAGGTTGGAAATCTCATATATAAGGGTAAAGCAAAGGATGTTTATGAAACTGAAGACAACCAAAATGTTATAGTCAAATTCAGAGATGATATAACTGCTGGAGATGGTGCAAAAAAGGAAAGTCTCAGTAAAAAAGGTTTTTACAATTCTATAATATCTTCCAAGTTCTTTGAGGTCCTTGAGGAAGCTGGAGTTAAAACCCAGTACATCAAGCTTCTGGAACCAGGTTACATGCTTTCAAAAAAGCTTGATATGATCCCCCTTGAGGTCATAACAAGGAACCTGGCTGCAGGAAGCCTGCTTAAAAGGTTCCCATTTGAAGAAAAACAGGAATTTGAACCACCAATAATCCAAATGGACTACAAGAATGATGAGTTCCACGATCCCATGCTCAACGATGATATCATAATTGCCCTTGGACTTGCAACTGCAGATGACCTTGAAACCATCAGGGAAATCACCCTTAGAATAAACAGCATCATAAAGAACTTCTTGAAGGATAGGGGAATTCTTTTCCCGGATTTCAAAATTGAATTCGGACGTGATGCAGAGGGGAACATAGTTCTGGGTGATGAGATAAGTCCTGACACATGCAGGTTCTGGGATATGGAAACATGGGATGTTCTGGACAAGGATTTATTCAGAAAAGGTGAATCTGGAGTTATGGATGCTTACATAACTGTTGCATCCCGTATACTGAATGATGAGGATAAAGAGAAGTGGAATCTGGATATTTAACCAGATCCTGTACTTCTTATTGATTGAGAGGATTGATCATATGAAATACAACGCAGAGGTTAAAATAAGTCTTAAAAAGGGTATGTTGAACCCTGAAGCTGCTACAATTCAAAGAGCTCTTGCTCTTCTGGATTACAAGGTTGAAAACACAGACACCATTGAAATAATAAAATTTTCAATTGAAGGTGAAGATGAGGAAACTGCACATAAAAATATAGATGAAATGTGCCAGAGACTTCTCTGTAATCCTGTGATCCATGACTACGAAATAACAATAACTCCAGAAAATGGATAAAAGGAGAATGAAAGATGAAAGTAGGGATTATAAGGTTCCCCGGTTCAAACTGTGATAGAGATGTTTTTCATGCCCTGGAACTTGCAGGTGCACAGCCTGAATATATCTGGTGGAATCAGAGAGACCTTTCAGACTTTGAGGCCATTGTAATACCAGGTGGTTTCTCATATGGAGATTATTTAAGAGCCGGAGCCATAGCAGGCATAACACCTGTTATTGAGGGGATCAAAGAAGCTGTTAAAGATGACAAACCTGTTCTTGGTATATGCAACGGAGCTCAGATACTTGCAGAGGTTGGTCTTGTGCCTGGAGTTTTCACAGTAAACAAGGACTCCAAATTCATATGTGAATGGGCAGATTTGAAGGTTAGAACAACGAGAACTCCATTTACAAGTATGTACAAGAAGGATGAAATTATAAGAATGCCCATAGCCCATGCTGAAGGTCGTTACTACAACGAGGAGATTGAAAAACTCCACGACAACGACCAGATAGTTCTTTCATTTGAATCTGAAAACCCAAACGGTTCAATGGAAGCCATAACTGGGGTTTGTGATGAAGAAGGTCTTGTATGTGCAGTTATGCCCCATCCAGAAAGGGCTTCAGAGATCATTCTTGGATCAGATGATGGATTGAAGTTCTTCAAGGGAATAGTTAACTATTAAAAGTTAAATATTAAAAACAATCGTTGAATATTTTAATGTGTTTAGTTAACGTGTTTAAAATAAATTCTAATTTGAATGCGTTCTTTGAATGCTTTCTAGATTTAGTCGTAATATTCTAATAAAACTCAAAGGTGAATCCATGGTAGTATATTTAGTGGGTGCTGGACCCGGAGATCCTGAACTTATAACAGTCAAAGCTGTAAATGCACTTAAAAAGGCAGATGTTGTTGTTTATGACCGCCTTGCCAACGAAGAAATACTGAAACATGCCGAGGGTGCAGAATTCATTTACGTTGGTAAAAAGGCCGGAGAACACTACAAAACCCAGGAAGAAATTAACCAGATACTGGTTGATGAAGGTAAAAAACATGACGTGGTTGTGAGGCTTAAAGGTGGAGATCCATTTGTTTTCGGACGTGGTGGCGAGGAGATGCTTGCCCTTCTTGGAGAGGGAATTGGAGTGGAATTCGTACCAGGAGTTACCTCTGCCATAGGTGTTCCAACATCCGCAGGACTTCCTGTCACCCACAGAGGAATTGCAACGTCATTCACAATCGTTACAGGGCATGAAGACCCAACCAAATCCAAAAAACAGGTTAAATGGAACTTCAATGCTGACACCATCATAATCCTCATGGGGATTGGCATGCTTGAGGAGAACCTGAAAGAAATCATGAAGTACAAGGATCCTAAAACACCCGTTTGTGTTATTGAGAAAGGAACACTTTCTGATCAGCGTATAATAACTGGAACACTTGAAGATATAACTAAAAATGATATTAAACCACCAGCCCTTGTAATCGTTGGGCACGTGGTGGATGTATTCAAGAAGGCACGATTATGAAGGGTTTGAAAGGTAAGGTAGTTGCACTGACACGGCCTGCCGAAAGGATGCAGGAAGCTGTGGACATACTTGAAGAAAATGGTGTTGTGCCCCTGGTGGCGCCCACACTGGAACTTCAGATATCAAACACAGATTCACTGATCCAACTGTGCAATATGGCCCCTGAACTGGACTGGTTGATATTCACATCACCAACTGGAATCATCTCAGCCTTCAAACACTGCAAAGACCTTAAAAACCGATTGAACAAAGAATGCCGAATAGCAGTTATCGGGCCCAGAACAGCTAAATTTTTAGATGAAAACGGGCTCAATGCAGATATTGTTCCTAAAGATTACACCGCAGAGGGCCTTCTTGAGATTTTTAAGGATATTGATGTTAATGGGAAGAAAATAGGAATTCCCCGTACAATGGCTGCGCGTGATGTGCTTCCTGAGGGCCTTAAAGATATGGGGGCAGATGTTTTTCTTGCAGAGGCCTACAAATCAGGACTCCCCAAGGATAAAACACAGGTCAACCATCTCATTAAAAGCTTAATAACTGGAGAAGTGGACGCTGTAACCTTCACAAGTACCCTGACAGTGAAGAATTTATTCCAACTTGCAGAGGAAACAGGTGCAAAAGAGGATATTGTGAAATCCATGAAAGATGGAGTTAAGGTTGCTGCAATAGGCCCTGTAACAGCTAAACCTCTTGAAGCTGAGAATATTCCTGTTTTAATACCCGAAGAGTACACAGTTGAAGCCATGCTTCAGAAACTGTTTGAAGATATGGTTGAATAGTTTAAAAACTCAGGGCCATTCCATTGGCTATTGAATTTAATTAGAATAAATTGAATGATTTTATAAAATGATTTAAAAGGTGGGTGAAGGTAATGAAAGCAGTTATATGGCCTGTTTACATTGATTCAACAAAAACGAAGGGTGAAGGACGGAGGGTTCCGCGGGATCATGCAGTGAAATCTCCAAAACTCAGGGAGATCTCCAATGCTGCTGCAAAAATTGGTTTGAACCCTGAGATTGAAAAGGGGAAATCATATCCAAAATCATGGTGGGAAGTTTCAGGAAGGGTTTTGGTTGATAAAAACCTGCCAAAAGGGGAAATCCTAATTAGGATAAGTAAAATGATAAAGGCTTCACGAAAGTAATCCCAAAATTATTTACACTCCTTTTTACCAAAACCACCATAATATAATTTTTATTTAAGTTTTTATAGTTCTTATTTTTATAAGGAGTATTTTAATTCCCATAAGATTGGTGAATTAATAGATCAGATTTATATGGATTGATGAGTTTTCTTAAAAGTCTAAAAATCGTTAGATTTATTATTAATTTACACTTACATTATACTAGATACTATGGAGTTCACATCAATGATCAACGCTCAGAGAAATTCAATGGATACAAGATTTTCAAAGGCTCATGAAATGGTTGAGAATGCAGAGGATATTAAGATATACACCCATATAGACTGTGATGGTGTAACAGCGGGAGCTGTGCTTTCATCAACACTTGATAAGCTTGGGAAGGATCATGAAGTTGAATTTATAAGTCTGGATAAAATGGATGACCTTGAAGTAGAGAATGAACTTACAATTTTCTCTGATCTGGGTTCTGGACAGTGCATGGACAAGTTCTGCACATCAAATTCCAAAACCCTGATTTTAGACCATCACACACCCCTCAGAAAACCGGGAGATAGTGTTGATAATGGTTTTCTTGAAATAAACCCCCATTTCTACAAAATGGATGGATCCTATGAAATTTCAGGGGGAGGTATGACTTACCTCCTTGCTAAAACCTTTGGATTCCATGAGTTAAGTTGGATGGGTGTTTTAAGTGCTGTTGGAGATATGCAGAACAGTTTAACAGGCAAAATGGAGGGTTTAAATCGGGAGATACTTGCAGAAAGTGTTGAACAAAATCTTGTAGAGTCAACGAATGACCTCGCTCTATACGGTAGGCAAACAAGACCACTTTTTATTGCCTTATCATACTTTGGAGATGTGAACCTGCCCATAACCAACAACAAAACTGAATGTCTCTTTTTACTTGAAAATCTGGGTATTCCAACAAAAAATGGTAAAAAGTACAGGACTTTATGTGATCTGAGTACTGAAGAGAAAAGTAAACTGTTTTCAGAGTTAGTTAGAATGCTGAGCAGGGAAGTTCCATCGAAGTACGTAAAATACGTTCCAAAACTGATTTCAGGAGATTCTTACGACTTTTTAAATGAGGAGGAATATTCTCCACTGCGTGATGCAAGTGAGTTTTCAACTTCTGTGAATGCCTGCAGCCGCCATAAAAAGCATGATGTTGCCCTTAGAGTTTTGAAGGGAGATAGAGGTATGGCGCTGGATGATATGGATGATCTTGCACTGGAGCACCGAAGGTACCTTGCCCAGAAGATGAGCTGGGTTCAGGAGGAAGATCGGATCATCTCCATGAGTAATCTGCAGTACTTCAATGGTAGTGAAATAAAGAGCGAAGTTGTGGGAACCATAACTGGGATGATCCTGAGTTATGGGGATTGGAAAAAACCAATAATAGGTTTTACAGAAATTGGAGATGGAAAAGAGGGTTTAAAAGTTTCACTGCGATGTTCACGTCTTCTTGCTTACAACGGAATACACTTCGGTAATTTAATAAGGAAGGTTGCCCAGAAAGTTGGAGGTACTGGAGGGGGGCATTCAGTTGCCTGCGGAGCTTACATACCCCATGGAAGTGCAGATAAATTCCTTGAAATCTTCAATGAAAGTTTAAATGGAATGATTTAAAGAAGTTATAATAATGAAAAAGTTGAGTTTGAATGAATTGAACCTCAAGCTCAATGAATTGAAATTATGTTAAAACTGGTTGGATGAGTAATATGAAGGTGTTCAAGAAAAAGGGAGAATTAACAAGGTTTCAGATACTTGCAGAGATAGCAAGGGGACAACCACATCTTAGGCAAAAGGACATAGCAGAAAAACTTGGAATAACAGTTCAAGCTGTGTCTGAGAACATCAAAAATCTTGTGGATGAGGGATACGTTGAAACCGGGCTTGGCAGTGCCAAGTACAAGATCACGAAGCGTGGTATTGAAAAGGTTAAGGGTGAAGCCTCAAACCTCAAAAAGTATGCAGACAATGTTCTTGAAACTATGAACGCCTACAAATCTGTTTGGCCAGCAATAGCCAGAGAACCAATGAGATCAGGCGATAAAATATGGCTTGAGATGGATAAAGGTACACTCTACGCAACGAAGAAAAAAACCCCAGCTTACGCTGAAGTTTTAAATGACGCGAAAAAAGGAGAAGATGTGGCATTGGTCAGACTTGGAGGTACCATTGAGTTAAAACTTGGAACTGTAACCATAATCAGACTTCCAACCATAAATCAGGGCGGATCAAGATCCTGCAACCTTGAAAGGGTGCTTGAGATATATGATACTGGATTTGACAAGATCGGTGCCATGGGAACAATTTCCAGGGCTGTTGCAGATAAATTAGAAATTGCAATTGATTTTGAATTTGCAACACCCCAAGCCACTGTGGCTGCAGCAAAAAGAGGCCTTAACGTGATGGTTTTTGCAGTTGGAAAAATGACAAAAAGTATAACACGCAGACTCAATTCAGAAGGAATAATTTACACCATAGAAGATGTTTTAAAGGATTGAAATTAATTAAAACCTGAAAAAACTCTTTTTTTTCTAAATCTTGTCATTTCACTTTATTAAAACAACTTGTTCCTTAAATAGGAATTCTATCCTTTTTTTACAAAAATCTGCACCCACATGTATCGATCTTGGAAACTATTGCACCTTCAACACTTGTATCTGGACTCTTAGAAATTGCAAAGGCTGTTTTTCCAAGCATGGCCATTGAGGCCCCCATTGTTTCATCTTCAAGAACTTGAACAAGTTCCAAAACTTCAGGATCCATGAGTGATGTTTCCTCTGAGAACTTTCTCGAGAGTTTCATGAACATTTGTGGATCTGGATTTTCTAAAAGTTTTGAAAGCAGATCCCTTCCTGTTTGATTTATTTTTGCTTTGTAACCTGGGTCTCCTATTATGCTTGAAGTTTCAATCTCCCCCAGGGTTTTAGATATAACGAAAAGGTCTTCTCCACTTCCATTTCCATTCAATATCAGTTTATCAACTGCCCCCACTCCAGGAGCTCCTTCCTTAACCCGTAGTGTAATTCCTCCACAAACCTCTGCTATAACATCTCCGAGTCCACTTTGCATTTTAATTTCTGCAAGATGAGCTATTGCTGCAGCATTATTAAAGGTTAATGGAAGACCGAGTCTCTTTGAGATCCCCAGTGAAGCTCCAAGGGCGCATCCAGCAGATGTTCCGAAGCCTGCCCCAACAGGAACTTGCAGTTCATGGTTTATGTTTATTTCTTTATCTTTTAAGTATTCACTTAATTTAAACTCTTTCTTTATTAAATCAATGGTTTTATATGTTATAGATGTGTTACGAACATCATATTTTCCGTTTATTTTGACAGAAACTCCGTTTCCATCTTTTATCTCCACATGAGTGGTTACACCATGGTCAATGGCAACACCTGCACCCTTTGATCCTTTCTTCAGAGGGTTTGAGTTGTGGAGTATTTCAAAAAAGCCTGTTATATGGGCTGGGGCGAAAATGGAAGATTTCATGATTATCACTATATTTTAATATGCTGGATAACAATAAATAATCTATCAAAAAAAAAGGGGGATTCCACTATAAACAAGAGAATTGATCTCCATACCCACAGCATATTCAGTGATGGTGAGCTTTTACCATCAGAGATAGCAAGAAGAGCAAGTGTACTGAACCACAGGGCTGTTGCAATAACTGATCATGTTGATGCATCCAACATAGACTGTGTTGGGAGGATAATAAATGCTGTTTTGGATATAAGGGAAAACTGGGACATAGAGATTATTCCCGGAGCTGAAATAACACATGCTCCAGCTGAAATTATTGAAAAACTCGCAAATCAAGCCAAAAATCTTGGAGCCGAGATTGTGGTTGTTCATGGTGAGACCATAGTTGAACCTGTGATTGAGGGCACCAACTGGAATGCAGTTAACTGTCCCGAAGTTGATATTTTAGCACATCCCGGACTTATAACCCTTGAAGAAGCTGAAATTGCCAAAGAAAATGATATAGCTCTTGAAATTAGTGCCAGAAGAGGCCATTGCCTTGGAAATGGACATGTTGCAAGTGTTGCACTTGAAGTTGGAGCCAAACTCGTTGTGGACACTGATACACACGCCCCTGAAGACCTTATATCCTATGATATGGCATATAAAATTGCTTCAGGTGCAGGATTACCTGAAAAAGAGATTGAAAAGGTTTTGAAGGACAATCCTGAGAATATATTGAAGAGTAAGGGAATAATTTAGTTAAAATTAGGGATCAATTACAGTACCTTACAAGATTTTAATATTATAACTAAAATAAATTTCATATTTTTCACATTATAACCTATTGATATCTTTTTTTTGATTTTTTTCATCTACCCAGCTGCCAAACACAGTTTTGCCACTTTTTCATGGAAAAGTTTAATAAGTTTATAAAACAAGTGGATAGTACCTATAAACTAATTTAAATAGATTGTGGTGGTTTTTGATATGAAAGAGAAAATAATGGGAATATGTTACATCATTGTAGCTGCCTTAATAATTGTTGTCAAGTACACCGTACCCAGCTTCTTCAATGTGCTTATATGGCTCGTTACCATTGGTCTGATCCTAAACGGAGTTTATTTACTCATGAAAAAGTAATATGCCTAACAATTTTAAGTTATTTTAATTAATTTTTTATTTTAAACATCATTTAAATCTTTTAAAAAGATTAGGGGCTTTAGTCGTGCACAACATGGTACTCCACCACCAGATCTTTCCCTAAACTGTAACTCTTTTTAAATTCTAAGTTAACTGCATCTTTCATGTGATCTACACCCTCACCATCAACCAGTGTCTTTGCATCCACACCTCCAGCTATCATTGGAGCTATACATACCCTGATTTCATCCACAAGCCCCTGGATGAGCATTGAATAGTTGAGGGTTGAACCTCCCTCCAGCATCAAGGTTTTCACTCCCCTCTCATGAAGTTCTGCCATGAGGCATTGAAGATCAACACGTTTATCCCCACAGAACACAACATCCACATTTTCTTTAAGTGCTTCAACATTTTTGGGGTCTGCAGATTCTGAAACTGCGATTAGTGTGGGTGCATCATCCTTGAGAACTCTGAAATCTGTGGGTGTTCTTGCCCTACTGTCAACAACCACTCTTAAAGGATTATCTGATGGTTTTGAGGGTATTTTATGCACAGTTAAACGTGGATCATCTGCAAGAACCGTGTTTATTCCCACCATTATTGCATCAACTTTCTTCCGAATTCTGTGAACTCTTATAAGGTCTTCATGACCTGAAATTTCAGAACTGCCTGTTCTGGTTGCTATCTTACCGTCAAGGGTCATTGCAGAGTTTAATATTACGTATGGTCTCAATTCATCACTCTCAGAATTACTGGATTATCTGGAATTATTTTATTTAAACTACTCCTCTGAAACATTGAATTTTTGAATGATTGAAGATTATCCTTAGAGATCCAAAAAAGATAAAAAATAGGGCGTTGTATCTCATTGAATTGGAAATAGTTCATGTAAAGCTGGTTTGATCACTGCCCTCCGCCCAGTGCATAGAATATCTGCTGCACCTGCTGTACAATGGAGTTGATACTGTCCAGAATATTCTGCAGGGGATCCAAAAAACTCTGGACCTCATCAGCGGTCTGATTAGCAGTTGCGGAGGCATTGTTAAGAGTCTCCTTGGTGTTATCTTTAACGTTATTTAAACTATCATTCGGTGCTGCTGCTACTGCAGTTTGAAGCACAAAACATGTTAATATTATGAATATCGCCAGTAATTGAAAAGATTTCTTCATTTGGTTCACCTGTCTTCCAAGTAAAATTTCCAGTTAATACTCTTAGATGATTCAAGGTACATCTTAAAATTTTTGATTTTATTTTAGGGATCACTTAAGAGAGATTCCATAGTAGGAGTTGCATGATACGTATCCAATAGTGTCCAATTGGATTGATCTCATTCTAGTTCCAAACGTCATGTTTAAGGCCTCAACTTTATTTGATTACAACACATAAAGATAAGGAGTTAGCTTAGAAAAGGGAGAAATTTAAATGAGTGATAAGAACTACGAAGAAGGATTAAAAAACATTGAAAAAATTCATCCAAATGCCAGTAAAGCTCTTATGGAAAATCTGAAGGATGTGGCCCCTGATCTTGGAAAATTCGTGATTGAATTCCCATACGGCCAGATATACAACCGTCCAGGCCTTGACCTTAAAACCAGGGAGATAGCAACTGTTGCAGCACTCACAGCCATGGGGAATGCTAAAGAACAGCTTAAAGACCATATTCATGGTGCACTCAATGTGGGATGCACCCAAGAAGAGATCGTTGAAGTTATAATTCAGATGGTTGCATATGCTGGTTTTCCCTCAGCAATAAACGGTATAGAAGCAGCAAAAGAAGTTTTTAATGAAAATAAGAAAGATGAATAATGAGTACATCCTTTAACTTTATGGATGATCAATCCCTTTTTTTTATTTTGAAAAATTTTTAAAGATAGTTGCTAAGAAAGTTTTAAATCCCAAATATCTTTCTTGCATTCTTCTCTGTTACCCTGTCAACTTCACGGACTGAAACTGATTTCACATGGGCAAGCGTTTTCACAACTTCTTCAACGAATGCCGGCTCATTCCTCTGCCCCTTAAAAGGGGATAGATATGGGCTGTCAGTTTCTGTCAGGATATTTGATAAGGGTATATCCTCCACAAGCTTCTTGTGATGGTCTGAAAAGGAGAGTATGGTTGAAAATGAGAGGTGGTAACCTTCCTCAACTATTTTCTGTGCTGTTTCAAGGTCTCCACCATAGCAGTGAAATACAACGTCTGGAATTGATGAGTGTTTCTTTACTATGTCCAGTGCCTGTCTTTCTGCATTTCTTACATGGAGTACAATGGGCAGCTCATATTCAACTGCCATTTCTATGAATGATGAGAAAACTTTTTGCTGCCTGCGCCTTCCTTCTTCATCTGTTACTTCATAAAAATCCAGACCACTTTCCCCTATTGCAACGGCTCCATCTATGTTCTCTTCGATCTCATTAAAGGCCTGTTCTATTATACTTGAATCTGCCTTCGATGCATTAACAGGGTGAAATCCAAGACTTACATGAACAAATCTAGGATATTCTTCTAATAATTTTAATGTTCGTCTGTTTCCACCTAAACTAGCTCCAGAATTGATGATACCCGTTAATTTTTCCTTGGACCTTTTCATCACTTCTTCCCGGTTTTTATTGTACTCCTTAAAATCAACATGGCAGTGTATGTCCATCATAAGCAAACATCCCCCATTAGAAATCCTGATTTAAAAAATGATAAAATAATTTTTTATAAAAATTTACACTTTTTATAAAATTTAAAGTGTTATAAATCGTGTGGAGATATAAAGCGTTAAAAATAGCTACACTCCAAAACGTCTTTCTCTCTGCTGGTACGATCTTAAAGCCCTTAAAAAGTCAACTTTTCTAAGTTCAGGCCAGAGACTATCGCAGAAGTAAAGTTCAGAATATGAGGATTGCCATAGAAGGAATCCACTCAACCTTTCTTCTCCACTTGTTCGTATTATGAGGTTAGGATCATCCAAACCTGCAGTGTAAAGTTTTGAATTGACAATTTTCTCATCCACACAATTTGGATCTAGCTTTCCTTCCTCAACATCTGTGATGATCTTCTTAATAGCATCAACTATTTCCAGACGTCCATCATAACCTATTGCAATATTAACAAGTCTTTTATCATATGATGCCGTTGAATCTTCCGCTATCTGTATTGCTTCCCTTACATCATCGGGAAGAAGTTCAAGTTTGCCAACAGCTTTTATTCTGACTTTGTTCTTATGTATCTTCTCGTTTCTGGCTATTCCTTCAAAATTTTCCTTGAAGAGTCTCATTAAACCTTCCACCTCATCTTCAGGTCTTTTGAAGTTTTCAATTGAAAACGCATAGACAGTTACTATCTCTATTCCCAGATCAACACACCAATCCAGAACACGTTCCAGCGTACTTATACCTCTTTTGTGCCCGTCAATTGTTTTCATGTTGCCTTGAATCTTTGAAAAACGCCTATTTCCATCCATTATTATGGCCACGTGTTTAGGCATGCTTTCAGGTGTAAGATTTCGTGAGATGTACCATTCATACATACTGTAAAGTGGTTTTAAAACAGACATTTTCAGTTCCTTTCTCCTCATTTATATCCTCTGATCAAATTCAATGCAAATCCTGTGAAATCATGAATATATTCGATTGTTCAATCCTATAACCAATGACTGGTTAATCACAGGATTATTATCTTTTTAAACATCATTCAGTAGTTTTATTCAATGTTTTCTTATTTTGATTTTTTTTTATCAGGATATCTTTTTTTTATAGTATCCTATTTTTTTATAAATTTTATAAATTTTATTTCCATAAAAATCCATATTTTATGAAGTGTTCAATGTGTTTTTAACCTTTTCATTTCTGCTAAGTAAGCTGCAAATTCCAGTGCACTCATGTAACCTTCTTTTTTTTGTGATCTGGATGTGTCGACAAATATTTCATCGATTCCAAGGGTTACGGCCCCATGGCTTTTTACTCCTCCAACTAAAACAAGACTTCTGAATATTAGGTTGCCTGATATGCCGTCTGGAGCAAGTATTAAATTTGCATTCTCTGCAACTGCATCCTCTATCAATATGAAGTAGTGTTTAACAGGATATTTATCCCTTGTGATTGCAGTTACAATCTCTCCTTCCTGGATTGAATCATGGATCTTCTGGCTTCTATCTTTATCCTGAGCCCTTCCACCAGATAGAACTGCTATTTTAGGTTTTATATTAATATCCTCTAGAAATTTCGCACCGGCCTCAATCAGGTGGACCTTTTCATCCACACAGTCCCCTTCATCAATTCCAACTGGGGTTAAAAGGAATTTATGGCCTTTGATCTCTAAAAAAGAAGCCCTTGAAAGTTTGGGATATTTATCCCTTAAACGGGTCAGAATCTTGGATGCACTGAGGGATCCTCGTATTCCAGCATCAACTTCACCATTCAAAAGCATATCAACAAGTTCATCCTCAGATTCTGTTAAAATAACATCAAAATCCATTTCACGGGCTGCTTCAGCAACACTTCTGTTTTGACCGAGACCTGCAACAACTTTCATCCTATCATTTGATCCAATATTAATATATGTTTTAAAATCTATTCAATAAAAAGGTTTTCACATACCTATACTATTTCTGAGAAGTTTTCTTTGAAAAAATTATTTCAGATCATTCAATGCTGAAATTTATTCAAATGGATTCTGTAAATAAATTCTGTATTCTAATGTTCCTAAAAATCAGTTGATAAAGGATTTTATTAAATAATAAACTATTAAAAAAGGAAAAAACATTTGAAAGTATGTAAGTTAAAAATATTTTTTAACTACTTTCAATGCTTCATCTACCTTTTCCAGTGTTGTCTGAATGTCCTCATCACTGTGAGCCCTTGATAAGAAACAACACTCAAACTGTGATGGGGGTATGAATACGCCCCCTTCAAGGAGTTTGTGGAAGTAAGCTGTGAATCCCTGGGTATCCGCAGCTTTTGCATCCTTATAATCCATAACATCTCCTTCTTTGAAATATATCTGGAACATGGAGCTTAAACCTGCAACATGGAAGTTCAAGCCGTTGCCTTCAAGAAGATCCGAGAGTCCCCTCCTTAAATTCTGACCCTTGGAGTCCATTGAATTGTAAAAACTGCTATCAAGCTGTTTTAACATTGCAAGCCCTGCTTTTATTGAAATTGGGTTTCCATTGAATGTTCCTGCTTGATAAACATTTCCTGAAGGTGCTATCATTTCCATTAATTCTCGTTTACCTGCAAGAGCACCCATTGGAAATCCTCCTCCAAGTATTTTTCCAAAGGTCACGAGGTCTGGTGTTACTCCAAAGTACTCCTGAGAACCACCCTCAGCTATTCTGAAACCCGTTATAACTTCATCAAATATGAGTATTATGTCATTTTCAGCAGTTATTTTCCGTAAAAACTCCAAGTAACCCTTTTTTGGAGGTATGCATCCTATATTCCCCATTACAGGTTCCACTATGATCGCAGCTATCTCATCATTATCTGATTCAATGAGCTTTGTAAGTGCTTCTTCATCATTAAAAGGTAGAAGAACTGTGTTTTTGGTTGTGTCCTCTGGAACTCCTGGTGAATCTGGAAGTCCTGCTGCACCTGAACCTGATTTTACAAGAACGTAATCATGAGCCCCATGGTAGGATCCTTCAAACTTAATTATCTTATTTCTACTTGTAGCTGCCCTTGCAAGTCTTATTGCACTCATTGTTGCTTCTGTACCGGAATTCATAAATCGAACCATGTCCGCACAGGGTACTCGATTTACAACCTGTTTTGCAAGTTTTATTTCATTTTCTGTCGGCACACCGTAGGCTGTTCCTTTTTTAAGTTGTTTTGAAACTGCTTCAATGATGGTTGGGTCTGCATGGCCAAGAACAAGGGGACCGTAGGCAAGGCAGTAATCTATGTAGTTTTTTCCATCAACATCATAGATCCTGGAACCTTCTGCCCTTTCTGCAAAGAAGGGGTAGGGTTTGTAGGCTCTTACAGGTGAATCCACCCCTCCTGGAAGGAATTTTTTAGCTTCTTTGAACAAGTCCTCTGAAATCATATTATCACTCCTGAAATAGTTAAAATTGAAGGGTTAAAATGTTATTCCGTCTTGATTTTACTTAAATAATGATTTTAATGGTTTAAATTAATTAGAGATTTATTTAATGATTTAACTTAGTTTAAGCGATTCTTTAATATTTCTTTAGGTGTAGTTCTCATACCTTGCCAAGATCAAGATTAATAAGGGCATTTACTGCAGCTACTGCAACAGGCGTGCCGCCTTTAGGACCTTCTGTTGCTAAGTAGGGCAGTTCTGTTTCTTGAAGTGCTTTTTTAGATTCAGCAGCACCTACAAATCCTACTGGAACTCCAATTACAGATTTTACATCCATTTCCCCTTTTTGGACAAGATCTAAAACCTCCAATAATGCCGTTGGAGCGTTTCCAATTGCAACAATGCCTTCAAATCCTTCAAGTGCTGCCACCCTCATTGCAGCTGATGCACGGGTTATTCCATATTCTTTTGCAATTTTAACTGCCTTTTCATCTTTTATGTAGCATTTAACCTTGCCTTTGTACCTGTTTATTCCCACTTTAACCATGTTTATGTCTGTGAGAATATCCTCCTCATTTCTGATGGATTTCAAACTTTCCTGGACAAAATCACCACTTATTCTGGTTATTTCTGCATATTCTGGGTCTGCTGTTGAATGAACTATTCTCTCAACAATAGCCCTCTCTTTCGAGGTTAAATGACCAGTTTTATCATCTATAAGTGATTTTACTATTTCCCTACTTTTTTCTGCTATATCATAGCCCTGTTTTGTTGACGCACCCATGAACATGGTTTTCACTTACTCAAAAATTTTTTTTACAATTCAGATTTTTCTATTGTTCAGTTTTTGTTCAGGTTCAATTAAGTTATTTTTGGTGGTTAACTTAGGAGGACGGTTTTCAGTGACCTCTACTTAATACAAGATTTATCACAGGAGCTATGAAGTTCATGGGTTGAATCAAAAATTCGGTTATTTTTTTTAAATAATCAACATTCATGAGGAAGTTTTTTAGATTTTAAGCAAAATTTATATGCTATTTTTAATATATAAGTATTAAAAATACTTTTTTGAAACTGGAGGTATTTCTATGAAAGGAGAAGTGAACGAAGTTAAGGGACAGGTAATGCAGACCATTGCAACTTTGATGACAACTGCTTTTGGATTGATAGCAGCACTCGCATGGAACGAAACTATCAAAGCATTTATAAGCCAATTATTCCCAACAGGAAGTGGATTAACTGGTCTGGTGGTTTACGCAATTCTGGTTACTGTAATAGCAGTTGTTGCAACCATATTGATTGGAAGGGCAATAGCAAAACCTGCAGTTCAGGAAGTTAGAATAGTAGAATAATGGAAATTTAAATATCCATTTTTTATATTTTTTTATTTCTATTTTTAGATTTTATTTATCCTATTCATTTAAAAGTTGAAGAATTTTTGTTTTAATTCTTAAAGTATTATTGATGTTTAAAATTATTTTTAAATTCGTATATTAAATTTAAAAGGATTTAAAATAGGTTAAGATGAATTATTTTCATTAAAAAAAAAATTATGATGCAGATTCCTCAGCATTTTCAACTGATTTTTCCACTTCTTCAACCTTAAAAACCCTTGTCTTTGAAACCTGATCCAAAAACCTGTCATTGGAATCTCCAAAGAGGAATCCAAGGAGTAAATCCAGGATCATGGGGACCCAAAGGATCTTGGATAAATTTCTAATAAAAGAGGCTTTATAAGTCATTTCGCCCGTTGAAGTCTCTACCTGAAGACTCATTAACGATTTACCCAAAGTAGTGCCATGTTTACCTTCCATGTAGGTGAAGTACACCATTATCATTAGAGCAGCCAACAGAAGCCAGTAATTTAAAACTGCAAATGTGCTGGTTGCCATTATTAAAGGATATAAAAGGGAACTTAGTATCCACATTATAAGTGTTAAAATTATTCCATCAAATATTAAAGCTACTAAACGTCTTCCCCAGAAGTTCTGCATTTTTTACCACCCAGAATTATCAATGAACTGACCATGATTTTTCATGAATCTGTATGGATTCAATTCATTTGAATTCATTCAATCTATGTATTACCAGTTCTTATAGATTTATATAAGTTTGTGTTATGAAGTTGAGTTTGTATTTTTCTCTAAACCATAATCCAAAAAGCCAGATTTTTAACCAGGATAATGAAAAAATAGGATAAAATAAGGTTTGGTTTAAAAAGATTTAAAAAAAGATTTTCAGCAGACCCTTGGAACAGGGTCAGCTATTGGTGCTTCAAGTATCCTCTTACCGCCAAGGGCTGTTTCAAGGATAACGTGTTTGTCGTTTGTAACTTCACCAATTATCTGGGCATCTATTCCATACTTGGTTTTGCGCACAGCTTGAAGTATTTCATCTGCTTTGTCAGCTTCAACACCCATTATAACTTTACCCTCATTTGCAACTTCGTAAGGGTCTATTCCAAGCATTTCAGATGCAGCATGAACCTCTTTTTTGATTGGAATCTTCTCTTCATCCAAGAGCATTCCCACACCTGATTTTTCAGCCAGTTCATTGAGTGCATTGGCTATTCCGCCCCTTGTTGGGTCTTTCATTGCCTTAACGCCACCAACTTCAAGGGCAGCTTCAACCATACTCCATACTGGTGCAACATCAGATTTTAGGTCTGTTTCAAATCCAAAACCTTCTCTGTATGACATTAAAGAGATCCCATGGTCTCCAACACTGCCTGTGAGTATGATCTTGTTTCCCACTTCAAGGTTAGAATCCCGTGTGATCTGACCCTTTTTAGCTATACCTATTCCTGTGGTGGATATAACTATGTTGTCCAGCTTGTCATTCTCCATTACCTTTGTGTCCCCAGTTATTATTGCTACATCCACTTCTCTGCAGACTTCATCCATGGATTTTATTATTCGTTCAAAATCCTCCCCTGAGAATCCTTCACTCACCACCATGGCATTTGCTATTGCAAGGGGCTTTGCACCCATTACAGAAACATCATTAACAGTTCCAGCTATGGATATTTTACCTATATCCCCTCCAGGGAAGAAGATCGGGTTCACGGTGTGGCTGTCTGTGCTTATAACAATTTCATAGTCTCCAAAGGGTATTGTTGCACCATCATCAAGGTCATCAAGCCCTACTCCACCATTAACCTGTTTATTATTGATATTTCCAAGTATTATATCTGATATGAGGCCCTGCATGACCTCTCCACCTGCTCCATGTGACATGCTGATTTTCATAGAATTCACCCACGGTTTTGATTTTAATATTTCCAGTTGACTTTGAATTTTTTACTCATTCATTGTATGAATTTGAATCCAGTTAATTTTTGAATCCAGTTAATTGGATCTAATCACTGATCTATTTTAATTCAATGATCCATTATTTTTTTCAGAATTTACTTAAGTTCCTCTTTCATTTAACATAAAATACGTTTAAAATGTTAGATAGAACAATAAAGTTATTCAAAGCTTTAGAATATCCTTGAAATTATTATCAGGAATTCTATTAATTTCTATTGATCTGAGGTTGGAATTTGGAATATTTAAATATTTATAATTACAGATTTTTTTTTTGTGATTAGAAAGTTTATGTATGATCTGTTAGGTACGATAAAAGTCTTTATTAACCTGCACTGTGAAACCAATAATAAACTAGTTAAAATTGAAAAAATTAATATACCTTGATCTAGAAATAGATTCATTCTAGCTAAGACTTTTTTAGTTTGTTAGTTGGTGTTGATAAAAAGTTCAAAGATTTAAAGTGATGGAAGATCAATATTAAATCAAGACAGTCTGGAAATAAAACTGCCAAGAATTCTTTTCTTTCAGTTGGAGAATCCATTCAGTTGAATGATTCAATAATTCCATGATTTCAATTGAATTACATCTAAAAATTACTTAAATTATATTAAAAAACTTAGGTTTAAGATAATAGAGGTGAAATAATGGCAATATGGCAAGGAAAATCATTAAGAAAAGCAACAGGTGCACGTGCAAAAACCAACAGGAACAAGAGGAACTCTGAATTTGGAAGAGACCCTGCTGAAACCAAGATCGGAGACAGGAAAGTCAAAAAGATCAGAACCAAAGGTGGAAACGAAAAAATCAGGCTCACAAACACCCAAACAATCAACGTTGTGGACCCAAAAACCAGCAAGGTCCAGGTTACAGAGATACTCAATGTTGTGGACAACACTGCAAACACTCACTTTGTAAGGCGTAACATCATAACAAAAGGAGCTGTTGTTGAGACCAGTCTTGGAAAAGCTAAAGTAACATCCAGACCAGGCCAGCACGGCATGGTAAACGGTGTACTTGTTGAATAAACAGATTTTAGAACGGGTGAACGAGTTCCTTGGGGATGTCAATAAAAACCTCCCTGAAGGAATGGAACTCGAATATGAGGGGTTCTACGAGAGGGGTTTCTTTGTAACCAAAAAAAGATACGCTCTCATAGAAAACAACAACATAACAGTGAAAGGTTTGGAACTTGTAAGGCGTGACTGGGCCCCTGTAGCCAAAAAGACTCAGGAAAAGGTCATGAGAGCCATACTTGAGGAAGGTTCCCCTCAAAAAGCCGCTAAAATCATTAAAGATATTATTGACGAGATAAAAGAGGGGAAAATTCCCCTGGAAGATCTTGTTATACACACCCAGCTTACAAAAAAACCAGAAAACTACGTTCAAAAGGCACCCCATGTAATGGCTGCCAGAAAAGCAATTGAACGCGGAAGAACTGTTGGACCAGGATCAATCATCCGTTACGTTGTTGTTAAGGGCAAAGAACCTATTAGCAGACGTGCGGAACCAATAGAAGATGTAGATGTTGCAAACTACGATCCAAACTACTACATAGAGAACCAGGTTTTACCTGCAGTTTCACGTATAATCAATTCCATTGGTTATTCTGAAGAAGAAATAATGCAGAAAGAAAAACAAAGCAGTCTGGATGCATTTTTCTAGTGATGATCCTTCAATTATTTTATTAACTTGAAATTTCTTGTTTATTCTTATTAATTGAAAATTTATTATAATTATTTTTTACAACCATAGTCATATTTTAAATTTAATTTTATATTAAATTTAATTTTATAAACCAAGACTCAAATTCCAGTTGCAATGAAAATTATTAATATAAACAGAATCTTACTAGGAATTATGGACTTATTTATTCAATGATAAAAACCTGGCATGTTATTTTCATTAGTTTTAAATAATGAATTATGTAATAATCAATTTGTGTAAAGGTTTGTATGGTGTAAAAAAAATGATAGACGCTGTTTTTTTTGATATTGATGACACTCTCTACGATACTTCCGGCTTTGCAAAACTTGCAAGAAAGGCTGCACTAAACAGTATGATCGATGCAGGACTACCCATGGAACAGGATGAAGCCTACAAGCTTCTACGAGAAATAATAGATGAAAAGGGATCAAACTACGACAAACACTTTAATGTTTTAACAAAACGTGTTTTTGGAGAAGAAAAGCCCCTTTTAATAGCTCTGGGGATGATCACATATCACAACGTTAAATTTGCTCTTTTAAGATTGTTTCCTAACACCACATCCTCACTGATTTACCTGAAAGGCAAAGGCTACCCCCTGGGAGTTATTTCGAATGGAATAACCATTAAACAGTGGGAAAAACTTATAAGACTTGGTCTTCACCATTTCTTTGAGGAAGTTGTAACCTCACAGGAGGCAGGTGTTGAAAAACCAGACAAGGAAATATTCCAGCTTGCCCTTGAAAGGATGGGCTGTGAAGCTGAAAGATCCATTATGATTGGCAATAAATTCAACGAAGACATAATGGGTGCTATAAACGTGGGGATGTCTGCAATACTGGTTAATTCAGAACTAACAGATTCTGAAAGAGAATGCATAACCAGGGAAAATTTAAATGTGGAAGTTATAAATGATTTAGGGGAAATTAAAAACATATTGTAGCCATATAATCTCTTGATAAATCTATTGATAGGATATATGATACTGTATTATAGTTTATATGTAAATCTAAATGAAATCTAAAACTTCATACATTAAAATCTAAAACTTCATGCATTATATGGAGAACCAGGTGGTTTAATGAGTTACTATCATGACCCCAAAATGGAAAAAATATTTGAAATACTGAAAGAACCCAAGTCACTGGAAGAACTGCATCTTCCAGGGGTATTTGTGAAGGATCTGATCTTGAAGATCATAGCAAATCATAACACAGTTAAAACCAGCCGTATAAATGAGATCACAGGTTTACACTGGGATATAATTAAAGAGAGTTTAACAGAACTTGAAAAGGATGGTTTCTGTGCCCCAGTAAGTGGAGGATTTCTTTTTTCGAGTATTGAGTACAGTGTTACCAAAAAGGGAAGAGAAAAATCCAGAACAATTTCTGAAGACAATCCCTACATTGGCATAGCTCCTGTAAACTATGAGGATTACTACTTAATAATGGAAACCCAGATAAAGAATCGTTATCCAATTAGGATACCACATGAAGTTGTTGAAAATACTTTCAAAGAAGTTGTGGGCGTTGAATATGCAAAAGAATCCCTCATTGAATCATGCATAATTGGGAAGGGAGTTTTCATTTATGGACAACCTGGAACCGGTAAAACTTTCATTCTAGGTAAAATGCCAGATCTTCTACCGCCACTCCTGATTCCCAAGTTCATAGAATTTGGAGGTATGGTGATCCAGATATACGATCCTGACTTCCATAAGGAATGTGAGGAACAACCTGAAGATCCCCGTTGGGTTAAGATATGTGCTCCTTTTGTGCTTACAGGTGCTGAACTAAGTTTAAATAAGTTGGAAACCAACTACAACCCTAACAAAGGAGTCTATGAAACCTCACCCATAATAAAAGCTAACGGTGGAGTTTTATTAATAGATGACCTCGGAAGACAAAGGGATGACCATGAACTTATTCTGAATAGGCTCATTGTACCTATGGAGAATAAAAAGGATGTTATATATGTCAGGGGGATTCCAGTCATTTTTCACAGTCACTTCATACCTGCATTTTCAACCAACCTTGACATAAGCATAATGGACGAAGCACACCTCAGAAGAGCTCCACTTCACATATTCCTTAAAACACCAAAACTTGGTGATGTCCAGGAAGTTTTCAAACGAAATCTTGATGCTATTGGGGAAAAATATGATGAAGAGGTTCTGAAAAGATTTGTAAATGTTTATGATGATACTGAAAATGGTGGGGAAGGTCTTCAACCCAGCTTTGCCCATGCAAGGGACGTTGCACAGATATGTCAGGCTGTGAGAATAAACCGTGACAAAGATGTTGTTGACAGGGAAGTTCTTGATGAGGCCCTTGAAAAACATGTTTTAATAGCACTTCAAAGAATGAGAATTGATATTGCACAAGTTATGCGAAAAACACGGTCATTCCGTGTGCGAACAGCCCAGATAAACGAAGCTTACCATGCACTTTTAAAGTATGGGGCAAATAAAATTTCCTACGAATCAGAGTCCCTTATAGTGGATCTTGATGACAGCGTGACCCCTGTACAGCTCGTGGAGTACCTTCACAACAAGGGTATTGAAGTTGACAGAATAGATTTGATTGCAGAATCTGAAAAAGAACTGCGCAGAACAATTCTTGAGTATGATTGAAAGATTAAAGGATATCTTTTATGGAATTACACTAATTTTTAATTTTTTGAAGGATTTAATTTAATTTTAGCAGTTTCCTATTTCATAGGTTAGTGTTGTGCACAAACTTTTTATGGGGCTATTCCACCATCTATTAGCATTACAATTAATATGTGCCCATTCAAATTAGTATGAAAAACAGTCTGAAAAATAGGATTGGAAGTGGGGCCAGTTGAAGGTTTTTTATTTAAAAATTATATATGGAGATCATTAAATTGAAAAAGTATTTATATTCAAGTTTATCCATAATAGTTATTCTTTTCCTCGTAGTTTACGGGTCAGCGGATAATAATGTGGAAAAAAAACATTTTAGTAGTAATGGAATATCCTTTGATTATCCTGCCACCTGGCAGAGCGTTGAAGCTGAAAGCCATGTGGCTGCATTCAAAGATCCAGATTCTGGTTCAAACGTAACCATCAGTAAACAGTACATGCCTTCAGATTATGCTTCAAACAATAATTTTACCCTGAATTTCAGTGAAGCTAAAGACTTGGGTTTTAAATTTGTATCATCTGAGAACGTCACCATTGATAATACAAGTGCCTATAAGAATAGTTACGAAGTTACCACCAAAAACTCTTCAATTTCCCTTGAGGAAGTTTGGGTTGTGAAAGATGGCTTCTTGTACAGCATAATAGTAAAAACCCCTATGAATGAATCAAGTAACACAAAATTCAGTTTAAGTTCATTTTTACCAGGCTCTGAAAAAGTTGTGTCTTCTGAGATAGTGACTGACAGTTTTAAAATAGAAAATTCAACCAATTCAACAGTTTCACCATTCTGGGGCTACGTTTCAATACCAAGTCTTGGTGTGAACTGGGGAATACGTTCAGACACAGTTAATGCCTTGGGTTCAGTTTACCACTACAACGAAAGTTTTTATCCAGGTCAAGATGGTGTTGCGGGTCTTTTAGGACACCACACCCGATTTTCAGCACCATTCATGAACATTGATACCTTGAAAACTGGAGACAGTGTTGTGATAACTGACTTGCTGAGCCAGAAACGTTACACTTACCATGTTTCATCCAATGGAGATATAAAATGGGATTTTAAGACAAACCCCGTGAACTTCACTGCAGGTACTCCTGAATTAAAAATGGTAACCTGCTGGCCACCAGGATACAGTAAAGCTGCTTATCAGACCCACTGTAAACTCGTTTCAATAGAACCACTCTGAAAGCATATACACTGAGCAAGTTTTGAATAACTATGCAGGCAATAGAAAAGTATATAGAAATAGTGTTAGAATATATTCAATTAGAAGAGATGATTTAAATGGCAACAACAACAGTTATACTCGGATCATTATTATATTCTCACATAATTCCCCCTATCCTTGCATTTATAGGTGTGCTGCTCCTCTGTTCAGGTATAATGGACAGAAAAATGAATTACACCTTAATTGGAATGGCATTATTCTTTGCAGCAGGAATTTTACCATTTTTAATTCTTCCTGCAGTTTTAGGGTGATTGATCCAATAAAAAAAAATGAACTAAAAAAAGTTACCTCGGATTAACTTCCATCAGTTACTTTTTTAAAAATTTTTTTAAATTCATTTAATTTTTTTTAATGTATTTTATCCTATTTATTAAAATATAAAAGGGATTTAAAATAATAAAATGGATGAAATTATTTTTTTAAAATAGATAAACGAACAATTAATATTATAAAAAGAATTTTCTTTATAAAAATTAAATTAGAAATAAAATTTAAAAAGAATTTTTATTGATTATATCCTCTTCACTGATTCTACTTTCCACCAAGGTTCTTGTACCATCAAAGGTTCCTTCACCTTCGAGTTTCATTGTGGATACCATGGATGCAAATATACCACATGTTTCAGGGTTCAAGGTTTCCATCCTTCTAGTTGCATAGGCCGCCATGTAAGTGTCACCCAACCCCGTAGGATCTACCCTTAGCTTGTGGGGAAATGCAGGAATTCTATAGCTACCACCAGTTTTCACTGAATATATGATGGATCCCCTACCTCCCCTGGTAATTACAACTTCATTTGGTCCAAAGTTACTGATGGTTCTTGCAACATCCTCCAGTTTATGGATGTGGGTGCCCAGCACAACCCGTGCCTCAACCTCATCAAGGAACACCACATCAAAGAACTTTAAAAATTTTTTAAAATCATTCCATGGCTTTAAAATGACTTTATTTTCTTTTATATGTCGCAGATATCCCTGTATACCTGCATAAATCGGGACATTAGATTTAGATAGATATTCAACAGTTTCAAGGGGTACATCGAAGGGGGTGAGTGCGGATATTAATAATGCATCGAATTCTTTCAGATCGATGCTACGGAGGTTTTCAGGTTTTATTGGGTTTCGAGTGACATCAGCATTTTGAATCCTATGGTTGGGGTCATGGTTTGGGTATATGTTCTCAAACTTCAGTGTTTTATCAACAAAAACTGGTACAAAATCCACATCATCTGGAAAAGATTCAAGGAGATGTTCATCTTCCCGTGAAAGGGTTACAACTGCTGTGGTGTTCACTCCCATCCGGGATAGAACTGCTGCCTGATAATAAACAGCACCCCCTGTGGATCTGTAGGTCTTTTTGTCTCTGACTATGGTATCCAGGGTTAAAGGACCTATAATAAGAAAGTTTGACATCTTTGTAACCTCATCAATTTTTATACACCCTTAAAAATCAGATCTGATCCTGCCTGAGTGGAGTGCAGAACCAACAAGAAACTTACGAACACCTAAAATTGAGAGTTCTTCAATATCATCATCTAAAATACCCCCACCCATAATTATGGAGGATTTAAATGCATGAAATTTGTTAATAAGATTAAAATCAACACCTTTTTCAGTTCCAACCCTAGATATATCAAGTAAAATAATTTCATCAGGGTTTAATTCCTTTATTTTATTGATCATTACATTTATGTCTGTTTTTAGGTATCTGGTGAAAATTTCGTTGTTCTTTATGTCTATGCTCAGAACCAGTTGGTCCCTGCTGAAGGATTCAAATATCTCATCAAGACTTTTAAGGGTTTTAAGGGTTTCTGTAGCAATAATAACCTTATCTGCAGCTTTTAGGATAGTTTCAACCATTTGAACACTGCCAGCACCAGCATCCAGCATTACTGGAATTATTTTATTTACCTCCTCCACGATTTGGAGGTTCGATCCCTTCCCTTCAATGGAATCCAGGTCTGCTATGTAAATGCGCTGTGCTCCTGCAGCTTTTAAAGATTTTGCAATCTCCAATGCATCAGAAGAGTGTGAGAAAACTGTTTTAAGGGGCTTATAAGTTTCTCTCATTCCAGATTTACCTGAAACTGCTTCACCATTTTTTATATCCATGACTGGTATTATCATTGAGCAACATTCCCTAGTTAAATTTCTTTAATATTTAATAAAATCGTTAACTCTTTGCTTTATTGATTTAAGTGATTTAATTGATGGATTTATTATCGAAATGTCAATGAACTGAACTTTTAATATGCTAACAAAAACATTAGATCTGATTACTGAAACAAGTCACAATATTAATTATACATTAAACTATAAAAAAGAATTAAACTCCAAAACATGAAAAACGTTAGCATCAAATTATCTGGATTTCATACTGGGTTCTTTTAAGCTTGATTTTATTTTATAGAGTATCCAAAGAAGGAAACATTTGAGCGAAATATGGTTTTCTGGATACTCTATAAACCAAGCAGGTTGAATCCATGTAGAGGTAAAATTTTACTTCCATCTGGCTGAGGAAGTCCTATAATTCTTAGCATGAACAACCTAAAGAATGATTGTAACGCATAGTATAAATACTTTTATAATAAAAAGTATTACTAATTGTTTGTTAAGCCACAGCTTTGTAATAATGGGGGTAAATAAAAAAAACTGAATTTTAGAGGTGTTTTTGGATGTGTTTCAACCTTGTATTTCAGGTTCTGTAGTTATCATCCAGAAATTTACCGAGTTCATTGAGTGCATGATCAACAGCTTCCCCTGCTATTTCATCACCAGCATCTGAGAGATCATCAAAAACTATGTGAACCTCAACCTCAACATTCAACTCCTCTTCATAATCCATTTTAACATCTACGTTGAAGTCCAGAACCTCTTTTCTAGATACCTTTTTAAAAATAAAGTTTTCTGCGGCTGAAGCTGTGAATTCTGAGATGGTATCCAGATCTTCACTGCTCAACCTTTTGAGTTTATTCAATTAATATAACTCCTTATAGATTTAGAAGGGGATTTAGGAAATTCCTGCGCCCTGCATGGCTTCCTGAAGAGATGCCTGCATTTCCTGGAGTTTGTTCATGATACGTTCTTCCTGACGTTTCACGGTTTTCTCTCGAAGTTCAAGTGTCTCAACTTTTTCTTCAAGTTCTGCAGTTATTTCATCCTTTTTAACTTTTACAAGAAGATTTCCTGCAGTTTTGTATACATCCCCTTCATCTTCAACCTTTTTCAATTCGTCAAGTGCTTTCTGAGTTTCCTTTATTTGGAGTTCAACAGTCTGTTTCTGCATTGAAATTGCCTGTGCCTGCTGCTGCACCTGCTGGAATTGAGCTATTTGATGCTGGATGTTTTGTGGAAGTTCCATTTTATATCACCTCATAAGAAAAATTATCTTAAATCTTTTTTAATTTTATTTAATTTTATTTAATTCTTGATTTTATGGTTAATCATGCCTGATTCAGTACACAATTAATTTATCATAAAATAGGCCTATTTGGTTTTGATGTATTTTCTAAGTTCTAGAATTTCGTAAGACAGCTTCGTCCATCTCAAGTAAGAGTTGAGGGAAGCACGTAATGAAGTTGCATCCTCTGCATCTACCTTGATCCTTATGGTGCTGCCTGCAAGATGAACACTTACAGATGCCCTGTCTGATGGAGATGTGTGAATTTCAGGTTCTATTGATTTCAATATTATCTCTGCATCCTCAGGGGTGTCAAATTCCATTTCAAGTTCTGTTTCAACACCTTCAAGGACTTCCACAGTTCCATCTCCCAGTTCGTATGTGTTTAATCATGGAATATTCTCCAATCCTTGATGTATATCTTAGGGCCCGTTATTACTCCTTTAGAATCATAAAATTCCAGTAAAGCCCTTCTTTCATTGTCTCCTTCCTTAAGAACTAGAATATTTTCCTGCTTTAGGATGTCCCTGCATTTTGGGATACCTAATAATTCCCCCAAAATGTTCAATGTATCCATCTCAGACTTCATGGAGAGTTCATTGGTCTTCAGCCTACCCTTGGAATTTGTGATGGATACTGTAACATCCATAGAAAGGACAATATCGCCCTTTTCATTGTAAAAATCTATCTTAGAAGGGTTACCCTTGGTTTCTGAGATTAGTGCAGTTTTGTCAAATCCCAGTTGCGAAGATTTCAACAAAACATCACGGAGGCTCATCTTCCCCCTGTTAACATATTCAGAGTTTATGACTCTGTCTAAACTTTTGCAGAAGGATCTTGTTCTTTGAGAAGGCTTCCTAGATGTGGTTATTAACATTAGATACCCTTTTCAGGTTCGTTATTGAAAATAGTCAAAAAACTATGTTCAAGGATTATCTTGCTTTTACTGTCCTTTTTACAGGGGGTATTACTTTGAAGAGTATCCTGTACCTGCAACTAGGACATTTGGACTCTGTGTATCCCTTAATATCTACTAAAGTACCACATTTTCCGCATTTATACAATTATAAACCTCCAATTATCCTCTTTATGTTCCTGGTAGCTGTTCTTCCCATTGGAGTTGATGGAAGGTATGCTCCGCCAGTGAATACTGCGCCGCATTTTCTGCATTTCCATATTCCTGCTGAAACCCTTTTTACACCAGGCCTATCACATTGAGGGCAAACATGATCCTTTTTCATGTTTTCTTCTACTAATTTAACGGATCTTTTCGCTTTCCTTCCGTATCTTGCACCGAATCTTCCGGTTATTCCTACTTTTTTCGTTCTTGCCATTTTTTATCACCTTTAAATTTGATTTTTTGAATTTTTGATGAATCGCCCTGATCACTGCAATGAGAACGGGCTTTGATCAACATATTTTTTTTAATAGTTTAGTAAATATTCTAATGTGATTAATACTTCATTAAAAATTGAAGATTAGAATTATCTTAAATATTGGTATCCGGAGTTATTAAAACTGTTGTTGAACATTATAATATCAACCTATACCTTAAATAAACATCGATCATTAAAAGATTGATCTGGATTTTTAATCCAGATAATTTCTAAGCTCAGCAGTTTTTTCCTTTGCAATGGACACTGCCTTTAGGACTTCTTCTCTCTTGAAAGGTTTTTGTTCACCTTTCTGCATTGCACATATACTGCCGTCAGCCCTTATCCCAATTGAAATACGGGCATCCATTATTTCTTCCTCTTCAAGTGATGGATCGACCAATAGTTCATCACCTATTTTTGCAAATGTGCACATCAAAGCTTTTTCATTGATAGGTAATGGAACCATGTTTTCAGTATCTAAAACTACTTCACCATCTTCAACTCTTGCTTCTGGCATTTTCGTGTTGAGGAGTGCTGCAACACTTCCAAGAACTGCTGCATCCATTAGGTTGCCATCGTAGTCAATTATATGAAGGTCCAAAAATATCATCCAAACCTTCTTACCTTCAATTATGCAGAGCTTTTCAAGGTCAACAACTTTTCCTTCCCTTATGCACCGGTCTGTAACCCTTGCAAGTTCAACAGAACGTTCATCTGGTGGCCCTGGTTCAAAGTTTGGTGCTGCCATTGGTAGTAGCTCAGAGTTAGTCATCAGAACTCCTTTTCCAGGCGTGTCTGAGAATGGTTCTGCTATCTGAGTTTTTGCACCAACCACTATCTGGGTTTTTCCTATTTTAACCCTTGCAGAACCCTCTGCTTTAGTGATGATACCTGTTTCAAGGGATATTTCACGGTATTCATCAAATTTTCTTCCGTCTGTCCTTTCTCCCTCTTTAACAAGATTCGTCACACTTTCCTTTATTATTTCAGGAATTATAGTAACCATATTACTCACCATACCTGTTTATTATGGCTTTTTTCTGTGCCTCGCCTAATTTCTTGCATCCGTCCATTGCGAGATCCATGGCCTTTTCAAATTCATCAGCTGTGAGGTGGCCATCCATTTGAAGAAGTGTTATTTCACCTGTTCTTGGCATCATGGCTATTGGAAGGTCAGCCTCACCTTCTTTATCCTCAACTTCTGAAAGATCCAGTACAACCTGACCGTTGGATTTTCCTGCTGCACATGCCACAACCATGTCCCTCATAGGTATTCCTGCATCTGCAAGTGCAACTGATGCTGCTGTTATTCCAGCACATCTTGTTCCTCCTTCAGCCTCTATTACTTCAATGAAAACGTCTATAGTTGATCTTGGAAACTTTTCCAGGAAAACAGAGGGTATAAGTGCTTCAGATGTTATCTTGGATATTTCAGTTGATCTTCGGTCAGGCCCTGGCCTTTTACGATCATCCACTGAAAATGGTGCCATGTTGTATCTGCATCTTAAAACTGCCTTGTTTGGCTGCATCAATCTTCTCACATGAAGTTCTCTTGGTCCATATACAGCCACAAGTACCTTGTTACCCCCAATTTCAAGATATGCAGAACCATCAGCCCTTTCAAGTACTCCTGCCTCTATTTTGAATGGTCTTAATTCATTGAAAGCTCTTCCATCAGCCCTTGCACTGGCTTCTGTACCTGTGCTTAAATTACTATCTGTTATAATAATAATCACCCCTTTTTACTGGATTAATTCCTCTCCATTTTCTTCTTCCTCTTCAGGAGTATCTTCTTCTTGGGAACTCGTACCCTCATATTCTGAAGTTTTTTCATCTACTTCAAAACTTTTTTCTTCATCCTCAGAAGTTTCATCATCTTCTGAAACTGTCTCGTTACCTAGAAGTTCTGAAAGCATTTCCCTCACCCTATCTGTCAATCCAGAGGTGTGAGCCTGTTCCTCAATCATCTTTATAACTTTCTCAGCAACACGTTCCATGGAAGGTTCCCCTTTAACCCATACAACTCCGTTCTGTCCTACAACAACATCACAGTGGGTTTCGTCCTTTATCATGTTTATCATGGAACCTTTTTTACCTATGAGCCGTGGCACCTTGGTTGGTGTGATGTTTATAAGAATTCCACCACGGAATTTTCCAAGTCCTCGTCCTTTAAGACCCAGTTTAACTTTTTTAACCTCATCAACATCCACTACCCTTAAAAAGAGAACATCTCCAACATCAAAGGTTTTGTTAAGTTCCCTTTTCTCCTTTCCAAAAACATCTGAAGCTGGTAAAAATCCAGAGTAGGGAGAATTTATATCCAGATTCCACATGGAAAATCTTATGTCTGTGATTTCCCCAATAACAACATCTCCCCTCTTTGGAATGTATTTACTCTGTAAGGGTATTACACTTATTTTTTTGTCTCTTATGGCCACAAGACCTACAAGGGCGGAGCATATATTATTATCTTCCCTGAAAGTCCCTCTTCCTGAATGATATTCCTCGTCTGCCAGAACGTCACCTGGAATTACTATTTCCTTATCATCTACAAATATCACATTCTGCCTCCTTTACGTGGACTGTCTAAAAAAATAAGATTAATTAGAGGACGGATCATCTAACAACTTATCATTATTTAATCAGTTTTGTTTCCACTTGTCCCCTTGTAAGTTCGCTCAGCTTCGTGTAAAAACTGTCTTGCAAGCCCCCAGGTATTTCGATAACTGCAACCCATGAACCATCCTGCTGCCATTCTTCCTTTTTTATGGTACCAAATTCAGATACTGCTCCATAGGCTTTTCCTGTGAAGTCTCCAGGTATCCTCACCGCAACCTTCACCTTCTCAAATCTTATGGGTATTTTGGTTCGTATGGCTTTGAGAACTGTTTTAACCTGTTCATCAACGCTTTTAAATGGATCAACATGGATCCTGCACTCATCCATGGCTATTTCGATCCTTCTTGCAGGATGTGGAAGTTTTGTCTGGGGGTTTATTGATTCGCGTGTGATGGTTGCAACGATCATCTTTCGCTTTTCTTCCTGCATTTCCTTACGCTGCTGGGCAGTTAACTGCACCTGTCCCTTTTTTATTATGGTTGCAGCAGCTTCTAGAGGATCAATTGTGCTGAAGGCCTTCATCATGGCTTCTTCAGAGGCTTTATCCCCCTTATGTGCATCTTTAAATATTTCCTCAACTGCAAGTATCTCTTCGATTTTTATTTCTTCGCCTTTTTTAAAGTCCGATGCAAGATCTGGATCTACAAGGATCTCGAAGTGTTCCCCATAGTACTCCAAACGGGCTATAACTGCATCTTCAAGGGTAACCATAGTTTATTCCTCTTCTTCTTCCTTAGATTTTCGGATGAGGAGTTCTTCAACGTGTTCTGCTATTTCATCGTCTGAGATTTTTTTGAATTTTTTGTCTTTGGCTTCAATGAGTGCAATTTCAACGCTTTCTGGGGTTGTTTTGCCTTCAGTTGCCTCATACACAGCATCTAATGCCAGTTCAATGGCTTCATTGAGTTTTATATCTTCATGATACTTTTTCTCAAATTCATCCATTGCCACCTGCCTTCCAGCACCAATTGCAGTTGCCTTGTATTCAATTAAAGCACCGCTTGGATCTGTTTCAAAGAGTCTGCATCCTGAATCGTTAACTCCACCTATTATAAGGGCTGAACCGAATGGTCTGACCCCTCCGTGCTGGGTGTACATCTGTTTCATGTCGCATATTTTCTTTGCAAGGCCTTCAACTCTTATGGGTTCGTTGTAGGTTATCTTGTTGATCTGTGATTCCATCCTGGCTTTTTCAATGAGGGATCTTGCATCTGCCACCAATCCAGAGGTTGCAGCTCCTATGTGGTCGTCTATCTGGAATATTTTTTCTATAGATTTAGGTTCCACAAGTTTACTTGTTGGCCTTTTATCAACCACGAGTACGATTCCCTCGCTTGATTTTACACCTAATGAAGTTGTACCTCTTTTTACAGCTTCTCTTGCATATTCAACCTGAAATAGCCTTCCATCTGGACTAAATACTGTTATAGCCCTATCATATCCTGCTCCTGGAAACGGTTGCATATATAATACCTCTCTATCTTTTTCTCAAATAAGAAATGAAATTCAATCTGAACTGTGACATTTAAATCTAAATCTCATCCATTTTTTATTTTTTCCATCCAAGTCATATCCACTATATGGACTTAGGGATGATTGACGGAGGAGATCTAAATTTATTACCACATTTATATCATCAGACCGTCTATTTATAAACCATTTTATATAAAATATTTTGAATCTTAATCCAAACTATTTATTCATCTTATTTTCATGGTTTAATAAACTTTTTTATTGCAGATTTAATGGTCCCTGAAATTCCCAGGGTGTGAAACACAATTCTTCGACCCCGGAATCTGGTTATTGTTGGAATTATCCCCATAACAGATTCTAGTTCATCACGATTACATCGGAAAATTCCCTTCATAACAGTTTCATTGGGATTGGAGTGACATTTCCATAGTTTAACTATCCATAAATCAAAGCGGCTAGTACCGCAAGCCCCGTAAAGGTCCTGTGAAGCTTCACCAATAAGGAATATCACATCATCACGCTTCAGTGGGGCTTGGGATATCACCTCAAATGCAACGTACCTCTTCTTTACACGAAGGGTTGGTGGGAGTATTTTAAGCTTCATCTAAATCATCTGCAGCATAACTTTATTTAACATGGAATTATTTAGTTTATTTATCTGAATTAATACAATTTCTATGATATTTTACTTTGATTATAATCTGAATAGTTGTATTTTTATTTTTAATGAATATTAACATGATTGTACTGATAATTATAAGTCAATCATGGATTGATGATTATGGAATGATAATATGAAGATAAGATAGTGATAATAATAATAATAATAATAATTTTAAAGGTTCTTAATTCTTGAGGTTTTATAGGATAGATCGATGATCAGGTAGTAATAGTTCTAACACCATTGACAATAACACTGCTTCTCAGTTCTCCCCGTTTTATTATTTCCATGGGAGTTTTAGATAGTGTTTCAATTGCCTCTTCCTTCGTCAGCCCAAAACATCTTGAAAGTGCAGTTACATCCTGGGGAGTTCTGAGGTCGTAAATAGATCCTGCAGCACATGTGGTTAGAAGTGGAAAATTGAACTTTCTTTGAAGCTTCACGATCTGGCGGAATTGATTTAAAACTCTGTACCGGTTTTTAGGATTTGTTCGGAGAAGATATTTGAGGTTTAGCTCAACTGCAACACTGTTTTCTGCAGCTTTTTTTGCAAGTACATGGTTCATTCCACTGTCCCTCCGATTCTTGTAGGGTTGGGATAACACATCAATACGTGGATCTTCACATGCAGCCCGGTTTATCTTCAGATCTCCTCCCTGAACAATAACAACATCTGCACTTTTGCGAAACTTTTGAACCTTTCTTTTAAGGGCTTCAGGGTTTTTTGCAGTGATTTCAACACCACTGTAGATCCTGAAACTATGGTTTCTCGAGTTCTCATTCCCATGCAGATGCCCTGAATCATGGAAATGTTTACTGGAGCCTTTCTCTGAAGAGGCTTCATCTAACTGTTCTCCACCAAATTCTTCCTTTAACTCTTGAATATGGTTTAGAAAATCCTTGTCATAATCATCCAAATATTTGACAACCGCTAATCCAGAATAACCTAATCTCTCTGCTTCCATAATGAGTTTTTTACCACCATGGAAGTGAAAATCGAAAAACATATTGTTCACCAAGCATTTTTTTTATGTACATTCTGGAATGATTATTTTTAAAGCAGTTTAATCAAAGATTTAAGGAATTTGATCAACTTTCATTGGTACTTAACTCCAATAAAAGGTTTTCTACAGACTTCTTTCAACAGATGATCGTTTTAAGATCTTTAAGGATTCCTTTAGGGTTTTTGAAGTTAAATGATTTTTAAGGCAAAAAAATGTTAAACATCAAACATTTCCCTTGCAAGCTTCAGTGCGATCTCCTTTTTTGCAGGGTAGGCCGCCATCTTAACCTTAACATGGATAGAATCACCATGCTCCACCACCTTCAAATCTCCAAGGTACGCCCTTTGCTTGTCAAATCTTAAAAATAGATTTCCTTTATTATCTATTTTGTTTTCTAGTTGATGTAAAATCCTTTTTTTATCAGGATCAGATAGTTCATTTAAAATCTGGACAAAATCGCGGGTTTCCCTTTTTCTTGTGATCTTGTCGCTTAAAATTAAAACAGAATTTTTATAGTAACCCTCTGTGAGTTCACTTTGGGGTGAAGAAGAAGGAAAAAGGGTTTTAATCGCAGTTTCCACTTTTTCCTGGTTTTCTGTTCCATAAACAAATGCTCTGTATGAGATGTTATGGATCATTGCTTACCTTGCCTTCTCTGAACCTTTTCCTTTAACTCGGAGTCCCCTTGTTTTTTTACCCTCACTTGTAAGGCCTCTGAACACACGGCTTGTGTGCTGTTTCTCACAGATCCAGTTGATCTTTGGATCGTTTTTGATTGAAGGGCTGTTTGGGTCAACAAGGATTACTTCGAAGAATTTGAATTTTCCATCTTCCCATACCCAGTATGAGTTTAGAACTTCAAGGTTGGGGTATTTTCTTGCTACCCTTTCTTCTGCAATTCTTTTGATGGATTTTTTAGGGGTTATTTTATTAACACCCATTCTTTTAGGTTTCCTACCTGCGGTGAATCTGGTTTTTCGCCTTCCACCTCTGCGGACTCGAATTCTTGCAACGACATATCCTTTTTTGGCTTTGTAACCTAAGGATCGTGCTCTGTCGATCCTGGTAGGTCTGTCTATTCTCTTGATTACACTTTCTTTTCTCCAGACTGGAGCTCTTTCATGCATTAACTCCTTGACGTAGGAGTCGTCTGGGTTTTTCCATGCATCTCTTATATACTTGTACATTAAATACACCTCTTTTGTTCAGCTTTCGCCACATCCAGGGATTATTAGTCCCAAAATAGGTCAGATATCCATTGAAGGACACCATTTTTTGAATATAACCTTAAATGATCGTTCATGATCCTAAAATCATATTTCAGTATCACCAAAATAAGCGATGATCACTATTGGTTAATTCTATTTAAAAAGCTTTACCCTTCAAATTAAGAGTACATTACTGTCTTGAAAAGGGAGTATTTAAATTAACCGTAGATATTCAAAGGATCTTCAAAAATTAAAAAGAAGAAATTGGTTGTTTATTAATCTGAAACTTTGTACAATATCCTTACAGCCTTTGTGAATGCAGGTTTTCCAGCTGTCAGGAGTACAACCCTCAGAACGTCCATTATTTCATCTTTAGTTATGTCAAGCTCCTTCATACCACTTAAAATTTGTTTTTTAATAGCCCTATCATCGGAAGCAGCTGCGGTTATGGCTATTGCCATTAATTTCTGTGTTTTGTAGTCCAGAACCTTTCCAGTGTAACAAGTATCGTTCAATGTAACACTGAGGTCGTAAAGATCTGGGTAGTCTTCCTTAAGATGGCTCATTCCTTTACTAAAAAATACTTCATCTTTCACTTAAAAGACCTCCAAAAAACTCTTAATTAACACACATTATGTAAGATAATTTATGATCTTCAGATGATATAAGTTTAACTTGAATCCCTAAACTATTTATTAAATTATTTTAATGCCCAAAAAGCTTTACAAATATTTTTTAATGATTTAAAACATTCAATAGTTTAAACTCTTTAAATGTTGAATTTTTAAAATTATTATTTATTTAAAAATATAAATTAGAATAGAAAAAATAAGTTTAAGGCTTCTTTTTAAGTCTTTACATCCTCAACTCTGAGTAGGGCTGAGCAAAATCTTAAAGAGCCCCTTTGTTCTCTCTTCCTTCCCTCATACCAGTTCCTGCTTCACGGCGGAGTTTATCTGGTTTGAAGAGCATTTTAACAACGTTATCTGCATGTTCCCTTGCACGGTTTTCTGCAAGCTGTTTAAGATCCTTTTCATCCAGTCCCTCATCTTCATGGACAAAAACCTCAATTATATGGGTGTTCGTCATGAGCTGTGCATTTATAAGGCCAGTTGATGCTTCATGGGCACATAACTTATCTATCTTTTCGGGACCTGGCATTCCAAATGCCATGACAAGTTCACAGCCCTCCTCCTCTATGAGCTTTTTGGATGCCACAGGCAGGTCCTTCACACCAGGTACAGTGCGTCTTATGAAGTTTATGTTGCCGATCTGACCCTTTATCTGGTCAAGTGCAGCTCCTGCCATGTCAAAACGTGCAAATGTAGTGTCACAGATTCCTATTTTCATTTTATCACCAGATTTGAATGAATATCTTAAAAAATTATATCTTATCAAGTTTTAGTTTAAAATTTCCAATCTATTTTTTTCTTTGAACCTAGTTTATGAAGAAGTCTATAAAATATATTTTGAAATTAATTGAACTTGATGATCAAACCTAATTCAAAAAGCATATGAAAATATGTTCTAAATCTGGCTAAAAATAAGATCTGTAAAAAAAATAAAAAATAGAAATGATTAAGACTAATCATTTCTTTCTAGGAACTAAAACTCCACCTAAAACCATTAAAACTGCCATTACAATGTACTGGAGTGGAACTCCTGTTTTTTGCATTGGAACTGTTTTAACTGATTCTGCTGCGTTTACAACACCATTAGAAGGATCTTGTACAACAACTACGCTTGATGATGCTAAATCATTTGAGATAACTGCGTCGTAGTAGGTTCCAGTTTCTATCCTTGAAGCCGTGTTGTTTATGTTCACATTGGATTTTATGGTCCCTGTGATCCTTAGGAACGCTGATGCTCCAGATTCCATGTTTCCAATGCTCCATATGCCGGTTGCAGAATTGTAAGTTCCTGCAGAAGGCGTTATGACAACATTTAGAAGTTCTGAAGGAATTACATCCCTTATCTGAACGTTGGTGGCTGTTCCTGGACCGTTGTTTTTCACTGTAACCGTAAAAGTTACCTTATTTCCAGGGTTTGCTGATGTTTTGTCAACGCTCTGGGAAACTGTGATATCTGCTGCAGGTACCTGAACAGGTGCATTGCCGGCCATGTAAAACCAGAAGGTTTTGTTTGCAACAACATTTATGTCTGCAGTTGTGTTGAACTGTTTGAAGATCACTGAACTGGTGCTATTTCCAAAGTTAAAACCTGCAAGGGATCCATCAGGATCTGATGAAGTTACAGAATCATTTGCCCACTGTAGATCACCGTAGGAGAATCCTACAAAGCCACTCTTTGTGAGTATGAGCTGGAACGTGTTGTAGAAGGGATCTTCATCAATGTTCATTACATGATCCCACGTGAAGATTGCCATGTCATCTGTTATCTTACAGTGAAGCTTTCCACTATTAGAGTTATCAGTGTAGATATCGTTCCAGAAGGGTGTTATTAACATTACACCAGCATTGTTTGGTATTGCAGGTTGATATGTAGAGTCTGGATATTCCGTGGTGAACTGGACGTATCCGTTGTTGTTAACCCGTAGGCTGTTGTAAGTGTTTCCGTAGTAACTAATGTTGAAAGGTAGTGTTATCATGCCTGTTGTATGATCATCGTTACCGTCAAGGATTATATCCCCGATTTCAGAGTAACTGAGCCCTGGGAGCGTTTCGTTTGAGCTTAACACTGCCATGGTCGATGCCACAACACTGTCAGTTAATGTGCTGTTGCTCACAGAGACTGCTGTTAAGATCACATTATTAACGTAACCTGTGTAATCTGATGGTGCGGTTACTTCAACCATGAATTCCTTTGAAGCTCCAGAAGCTAAGCTCACTATCCATCCATCACCAGTTATGTTAGAAGTTATATCGTTTCCACCGGTGAGTGCATCGAAGTACTTTACTGTCCAGGAAGCGTCGGTTGTGGTGGCCGTTATGTTAAAAACATCCATTGTGTTTCCGTTGTTCTGAATTTTAATATTGTAAACTGCTGCAGTGGTGTTGTTAGCAAAACCCATCTTGGTTTGAGCAGTAGTATTGTTGTAAATAGCGTTACCAATGTATTGGCTGTCTGTAACATTTTTGATCTCTAAATCAGGCTGATTTGCAGCGGAAACTGATCCACAGCATGCTAAGACAAAAACGGATGTGATTATAAACAGAAGAAACCTTTTATGTATATTTTGGTTCACATTTTTCACCTCCTTTTAAGTTTTAATATACATACTTGTTTTAATAGATTAAATTCACTATAAAAAATTATCTAAATATTATCAGTATGCTGTGCTCATACTCACAAAGAAAAGAATTTCAAGAGTATCGTAATTAAAGGAAAACGTTTAAAATTATTATTAAACTTTCAAAAGAAGTTTCAAGGATTTCATTTTATTATTCAAAAGCATGAAAAAGGTTAAACACTATAAAAAAAAACATGAAAAACAGTTATTTTATGATATAAAAGGATATAACATCAAAATATCTGAAAAAAATTAATAATCAATCAAAAAAGAAAAAAATAAACTAATTTAATGATTTAAATCTTGCTTTAAACCATTTTAAATTCCAAATGACTTCTTCAGAAGTTCAACGTTCACTGCTCCTGCACGGAACATTTCCCCGGTTCTGAGGTCGTTTATAACAACTTCTGCAGGTGCGAACATTCCCTTGTCTATTTTGTAGAAGTCAAATTCAGCTTCCTTGAAGACATCGTAGAATGGTTTACCAAATCCATCTGAGGATGCAGATGGTAATTTTTCAGCAACGTCTTTTATGTCATCTCCTTCTTCAGATTCTACGTAGTAGTAGGTTCTACCTCCGAATAGAACTGCATCGTTGGTTTTACCCATTGCCTTGAGTCCATCTGGGTCAACTGGTGCTATTGGTGCTATACCTGCTGCATGTTTAACCTTTGTGACGTCGAATTTGAGGAATTCAAGCATCTTGTAGGTTCCGTTTTCAACTACCCTTCCAGCTATCTGGATTGAACCAACAAGGGATGATGTTGGTGCAACGAGGAGGTAAACGTTTTCTGGTGAAACACCACAGTCTGATGCTATTGAATCTGCTACGTCTGCTCCAGGTAATTTATCAGCTTCGAGTGTTAATATTGCAAGGTCTGCATCATCTTTGTATCCTATTTCTTTGTAGGTTTCTGCAGGTTTGAGTGCAAGGGCCCTTGCAGGTCCGGATCCAAGTGCGAAGAAGTCACCTACACTGACTGACCATCCTGCTTTCTGTGCTCCGAGTGTTGATATTGCAGGGAAATCTGTTTTTATCTTAACTGAAGGTATTGCAAAGTTCTCTGAAAGGTCACCGGGTATGGATATTCCCACCTCTGCCAGTCCACCGAGACAGATCTTCGTGTAAAGTTCTCCAGCTTTAAAGCTTCCTGCAATGTTCACCCCACAATCAATTACTGTTGCACCGTTATCGAGTTTTGAAACTGCTACGTTGAGTTCCTCTGCATTCTCCATCATCTGATCCAATGTTTTTTTTGCTTCAAGATTGACACTTACCATTGTTTCACCTCATAAATTCAAATTTTAACATCCTCATAAATTGAACATTCAATAAAGTGAAGAGTTAAATTCAATTTAATATTCAGTTTGATTTTTTAATTTAATTCAGTTTAATCCAACAAGATGTTTAAGTTTTTTTATTTTATTTTTCGAAGTCACACGATTCAAAATTAAAAATAATAAAATCAAGTATATAACTTAAAAATCCTTTATTAAGAATTTAAATTGATTAAAAATAAATTTAAAATGAAAAGTAGAGTAAAAGTAATTGAAAAAGTTGATTTTTAAGATTTAAACCTCTTCCGCCTCTTTGAAGTTCACTTCATAGATATGGGCACTTATTGAGTGGATGGTGAGTGTTCCAACCTCAACCCCAATCTGGTCTGCTGCGTACTGGGCCAGATGACTGAGTCCCACTGCATTTGGGAACCATGCCCCGTAGATGTCATGTGATCTCCACAGTCCGGTTGTGTGAAGCTTGTCGTCGCGTATCTTGAAGTCAACGAGTATCATGCAGGGCACTTCATCATTTGCTGTGTCTGTAGGAGGGTCCCATGTTATTGATATGGCCCTTCTTGATTCCTTGCAGTTTTTAAGTCTATTTATTGCTTCCTGTATCTGATCTATACCCTGGAAGTGTGCCCTTAACCTGTTGCCGTAGGTGTAAACGAATCCCTGTCTGTCATCAGAGATGAACTGTTCAGCATATTTATCAAGTTTTTCACCGCTCCAGAAGTATCCTTCAGGGGGTTCTGTGTCAAGGGGGTTTTTAACCATCACCATTGTGTTTAAAAGTTCCTTGGTCAATGAACCTCGTTCATCATTTATCTCAGCACCTTTCTTCACTATAGTTTTCACAAGGGCTTTCCACCCTTCCTTTATGGTTGGTACCTTCTTTAGGATAGCCATCCTACCGCCTCCGTCATTGCTTTGAGTTTTGAGAATGCAGCTTCTTTTGGAAGCATTTTCATTCCACAGTCAGGGTCAATTATGAGGTTATCTTTTCCAAAAGCTTCCAAGCCCTTTTTTATGAGTTCTAAAACCTTTTTGGGATCCTCAACTTCCTTCTTCTTGGTGTCGATGCATCCAAATCCTATCTTCTTATCCTTGATGAGGCCTTTATTTGCTGTTTCTTCAAGAACATTTATATTTTTAGGGATTCCTGCAAATTCACAGTCTACTATGTCAACAGGAAATGTTAAAAGTTCCTCAAAAACATCACTTATATCTCCACAGACGTGCATTGCTGTTGGAACCTTCAGATCCTTTGTTATAATTTCAATAGCTTTTTTTGCAGTTTTTATATCTGGCAGTCCAGTTGAAAGAAATGGTTCATCGATCTGAATGTAAACTGCCCCTGTTCTTTCTAAAAATTCTGCTTCCTTCTTTAAAGCATACGCTAAATCAATTACAGCTTTGTCCTTGCTCTTGTAAAATCCTTCAAGCAGGGATGAAAAAACCAGGGTTGAAGGACCTGTTATTATGCCTTTAACTCCTTTAACACCCTCTTCGATTTTGCAGGGATTGGAGCTGTATTCCTTGGAGATGCCTTCAGCAATCTTCACTGCATATTTGAGGTCTTCAGCAGATATGGATACTGGGGAGGGTTTAATTTTCCCAACGATCTTGGGAGTGTTGCCTTCAACAGTCATTCCTGGAATGGCCTTTGCAAAGATCTCAACCATCCCATCCCTTACCTGTCCATCGGATATGATATCAATTCCTGCTTCTATTTGATCCCGCACAGCAAGTTCTATTGCAGGTTTGTATCTGTCGTAGGTTCCAAAAAAACTCGAAAGTTTTTGAGATAGGGATGATGGTTCTTCTGGTAACGCTGGATAACTTCCAACAACTGTGGTTAACATTTTTCAATCCACTGCAACTAATTTGATCCTTGATAGCTCTTCTTCATCAATTGGAATTTCCACAACCGCTGTCCCATGGCATGGTTTGGTGTATGGAATCATGACCCTACTATTTTCTTCATCGATTCCTATTGGTACAGGTGGAAGGCCAATTATACGGGCACCAAGTATTTTTTCTCCAGGATTCACGTGAATAACTTTGACTGCTTCCTTTTCAATGAGTTTAGCGCAGTCTTTAAATCCAGATCTTGAAGTCAGTATTCTATAATCCTCTGATTCCTGCAGGTAAGTTTCAAGACAGAACGTCATTTTTATTCCTCCAGTTCCTTAACAGCCCTATCGAATTTAACTCTGAGGGGTGTTGGATTATGATAAGCCCTTACAGCTATTATTTTAGCATCAGTATTTTCTGAAACTGCTTTCTGGAATTTTTCAAGAAGCTCATGGTCCTTTTCAAATACCAGTGCAATTGAATCTGTGTTCAATATATGGTAAAAGGTTACGAAGTAGGAAACTGCAGCATCCTTGTGAACAAATCCCACGAGAAGATCGTACTGTTCGGGTTCAAGGTTTTCAAGGCAGGATTCTATGTCTATCTTGTTCTTTACGTACAGTTCTTCTGGATCCGAAACCTCCAGAAGCTTCATTGCAGAGGGCGTGCTTGCAACCGTGACTTCGTATCCCATTTTCTGGAGTTTATAGGTCGAATAAACTGCCATTGGAGTTTGTGACGGTGCTTCCGGACATCCTAACAATATAAGGGCTTTTTTCATGATTCATCCTCCATTCTTATCATAGTATTGTTATACTCAGTTTATTAACCTCTGTATTTTTAAACTCATAATTTATGCTCAATCTTTTTTAACAACAAGTACATGTGCAACCACCAGTGCACTCAGGAACATGAATGTTAAAAGAGCGGTTCCATTGATTGAACGATTCATCAGGAATAATCCAACAAGGGCTTGGGATATAAAAGCAGTTAAAGAACCTATAAGAAGAGCTTCCCTTCCTAAATAGTTTCTGTTACCCCTCTCCCTTTTTTCTCTGTAGACCTCCAGTATCTTGAATCCTGAAACCATTACAAAAACACACCATGCAAGCAGAAGTATCATGACTATGTATCCAAAGTCGTATGCAAATCCAAATATCCCAGGTAACATGTAATCTATTACATCCTTTTTTGTAACGAGTATACCAAAGAAAACAGGAAATGGTAGTCCGAACAACATTATCATGGATATTGGTAGGGATATGTATCCACTGGAGCTCCCCATGTCCTCTGCTCCCCAGTAACTTGATGTTGGTACATGGCCGAAGAGTGTGGTGTTCTTTATAACCATTTCAACACTTGAAATTGCGTTGGTTTGAATTCTTTCAATCCTGAGAAGAGGACTCAAAACCTGCATTGAAAGGAGTCTTGAAAGGAGTTCAAGGGATCCGAAACCTGCTAAAACAACTGCAATCCCCAATACTATCCTTTTTACTGTGAAAATGGATTTCTGCCTGAGGGATTTTGAGATTACAAATAAGCCTATAACCAATCCTAAAAACCACAGTAGAAGGAAAGATCTATGCATTAATCCTCCCACAACAGTTATGATAACTATGAGAAGTATCGTAAATCCCTTAAGATTTCTAACCTTTATTCCAACTTCCTGCATCATTGGTAATGCTGCGAGGAGTGTTATAACCGCTAAAAGGGCTAAAGGTCCATAGGGATGTGTGAATTCATGGTGGGTCATACCAGGTAAGAAAAGGAAAAGTGCATCTGCACCAAAAAGCATGGTTAGACCAACACCTAAAATCAAAGCGAAAAAGAGCACTAGGCTCAATGAAACTGGTACTATGTTCAGAAGTAGCATCACTGCAACTTGTATAAAAATTGCCACTTCCAATATGAATTGAAGATTAGTTTGAGCGATTAAAGCCATTTTATTCCTCCAAATCCCTCTGGACTTAATTAAAGTTATTTTTTATTATTTTTAAATTTTAGTATAATTTTAAAGTGAAATTCTTATTTATAAGTGTTTTATGTGTGATGATTAGTAAAAAGTATAGCTTCTATACATTATTTGAAGATATTATTCAAAGAGGATACGAGTTATGGATAAGCTAAATTCTTTTCAGTAATCTTAAAGGAGTATTGATCTTAAACCATTTTGAAGAAAACTACCCTGTGATTTCCAGGGCCGTTGTAATCCCTTGCAACCTTCAGCCCATTGATGTTCATTGTTTGATCAGTTTCGTACTCAGTAAAACCTAAACTTTTGTAAAATGAAATTGCAACCTTGTTTCTGGGATTTGTTACAAGAAAAACTTTTCTGCAGCCAGCATCATTCAGAACTTCAAATAAATTCTTAAGAAGGCAGGAAGCAAAACCTTCCTTTTTAAAACCGGGTTTTACACATAAAAGGTGAATGTATGCTTCGTTAAGATCTTCTTGTGAAATAAATCCGAGTAAAAAGCCCATTATTCCCTTTCCATGGTCTTCAGCTACGAATGATGTTTTTTTAAAGAATTTTGTGAACAGGTGATACACTGAATTTTTTTCTGTTATCATTGGACTGCACTTTCCTGCAAGTTCCGCAATCTGGGTTAGATCTCCATCCTCCAAATTTCTTATTTTAATATTTTTCATGATAGTCCTCCATGAACATGAAATAGCACACTTGAAGTAGCATTAAGTTTAAATATCACGAAGTTAAATCCAATTATACGGGCTGGTAGCTCAGGCGGTAGAGCGTCGCCTTGGCATGGCGGAGGCCCCGGGTTCAAATCCCGGCCAGTCCATCTATTTTAATTGATTTAAAGATATTTTAAATGATTTATTTATTTGCTATTTATGGGTGGCATTGAAAATACTGTAATTCTAAAAGCTTTAAAGATTTAAGTTAAAAAAAACTAATCTTAAACCTTCAATTCTTTCATGAACTTTTCTATTGTACCAATGATTTCATCAAGCCCTTTACCAGTCTTTAGACTACTTTTTATAACTACTGCATCAGGGTTTAGCTCTTTAACATCACTGACCATTTTGTCCTGGTCTGCTCCAACTGCATCTGCAATATCAACCTTGTTGATGACAACCATGTCTGCATCCTTGAATATAAGGGGATGTTTTTCAACTGTGTCGTCTCCCTCGCTGACACTTATAACAACCATTCTTATGTGGGACCCAAGGTCGAAATCCACGGGGCATATGAGGTTTCCAACGTTCTCTATAAATAACAAGTCTATGTCTTCAAGTGGAAGGTCTCCAAGGGCGTGCTCCACAAGATGGGCATCTAAGTGGCATTCTTTACCAGTGTTCAGCCCTACAACAGGTGCTCCATATTTTTCAATTCTTCCTGCGTCGAACTTGCTTATAACATCCCCTGCTATAACACCTATTTTGTAGTCCATTTTCTGGATCAGGATTTCAAGAAGTGATGTTTTTCCAGAGCCTATTGCTCCTAAAACATCAATTGAAAATGTATCTGCTTTATCAAATATTCTCTGGTTTCTTTTTGCAAGTTTTTTGTTTGCAACCATAATGTCGTGCTGTATCTCAATATCTGCAACTTTATGCATCTTAATCACTCTTTTTTACAAATCAAGTACCAAATTTAAGTTACTTAGAATCTTTAATTATTTAGATTAATTATTTAAAATTTTTATTCTTTAAAATCAAACCAAAATCCACATCTGATCGTTACAGCATGTGAAATGTACCTAAATTAATGTTTAATGAATCTCAATCATCTTCTTTTTCTATTTTAATGTTCTTAACGTTACATTCCCGTCCTGCAGTTATTTCTAAATCTCGTTCACCACATTCAGGACATTTAACAATTGCCATGTAATGATCTGAATCATCCATATTTGCAGGTCCAGTGTAATCACATGAATTACATTTAATTTCGACTGAAACTTCTTCTATGTTGATAGTTGCATTTTCAAGCAGTGTGTTTTCAACTAGAACATCTAAAAGAAATTTAAGCTGCTCTGGATTGAGCATTGTAAGTTTTCCAACTTCTACGGTAGCTTCAATTATCTCTGTAGCATCATTTTTCTCTGCAACGTCCAGAATTGTTTTAACCATAGCGTCAGCCATTGAAAGTTCATGCATCCTGCCACCTCATTTATCATAATTTTGTTTTGATCCATAATTTCTATAAATATTAGGGATCGTGATCCTAGATAATCCTACTATTAGAGGAATCTCATTAATAAATTTAACAAATATTTTTTTAAAATATATTATTTAATGGATTGAATGGATTACCAATTCCAGTACTGGGAGATCCATTATTTTATCATCTTGTAATTGTTTAACCAAAAATTCATAAACAATGGTTTTAATAAGTTAAGAACATGATATTTGAAGTTTACAATGATGATATAAATTGTTACAGGTGGTTATTTTGATAATAGGTGGATCTGCTTCACAAAAATTGGCTGCAAAAATTGCATGGGAACTTGAAGACACTTTATGTCCCGTGGAAACTCGTAAATTTCCTGACGGAGAAAGATACCTTCGCATAAAAGAGGATGTGGAGGATGGTGCTGTTGTTGTTCAATCAACAGGTTATCCTCAGGATGAAAACCTTATAGAACTTTTTTTAATCCTCAAAACCCTCCAAGATATGGCTGTGGAAGATGTTAAGGTTGTGATACCCTACTTCGGATATGGGAGGCAAGAGCGAAGATTTAAAGATTTTGAAGCAGTTTCAGCATCTATAATGGCAGATATGATCGAATTTTGTGGTGCATCTGAGCTTCTGTGTGTTAACCTGCATGAAGATGATATCCGGGACTTTTTTGACATTCCAGTGCACAACCTTTCAGCAATGCAACCCCTTGCAGAACACATCGGTGCAAGATTTGAAGATCCTGTTATCGTTGCCCCTGATAAAGGTGCTCTCAGCTTTGCAGAGGAAATTGCAGGAATTTTAGGCTGTGAGTGTGACCACATGGAGAAAACCAGAATATCACCAGAAAAGGTTGAAACCAAACCTAAAAACATGGATGTTAAAGGCAGAGACACTGTGATAATTGATGACATCATAAGCACAGGTGGTACAATAGTTAACGCTACAAATATTTTAAGGAAACATGGTGCAGAGAGTGTTGTTGTGAGCTGCGTCCACCCTGTCCTCGTGGGCGATGCACTCTTGAAAATATTCGCTGCAGGAGTGGACGATGTTATAGGGACAGACACCCTCCGATCCGATGTCAGCACTGTTTCCGTTGCAGGAATCATTGCTCAAAAGCTCAGGGAAATTTAAAACATTTAAAATTCCCTTTTTTTACATTCCAATGTCATTTTTAAGCCATAATATCATTATAAATAAGTACTAGTTTTAAAATAAGAAATTAACTCCTTAAAATCACTGCCATTGCAGTAATATTTCTAAAAATTGTTTTATTTAAAAATATATTAATAAAACGAATAATTTAATAAAATAAATAAGGATAAAATAAGGAAAGATTCCTGTAAGAATGAAATCTTGATTAAACCCTGAGAAGTGGGAATTCAATAAGGGTTTGTGGTCTGTTTTCAGGTGCACATATACCTTGAGACGCTTCAAATCCATTTTTACTATTTTTAGAAGCTTTTTGCATATCTTCCCTCTGTTCAGGTGTGTAATCTCCAAAGTAAAGTTCTTCTCTCTCCACTTCACCCGTCACAATTTTAAGGAGATCATACTCCACAGGGCAGTTTTCAATGGAAGGCACCAAAAAGCAGCCCTCTTTACTCACATCCTGTTCAACATTCACTTTCCATCCTACCTTACCTACGGCTGCATGGTTCAGCATTTCAGCCATGGATCCGTTGTTTGGTGTGACGTATCTTGCAGTGTTCTCAAAATCAACACATGTTGCACTCGGCACATCATCAGATTCTTCACCTAATTTGTAGCTGCCGTTGGCACGTACCGTGAAAAGAGGGACTTCAGCAGCCTCATCCATAAATGTTTTGATCAATATTTCCCATGAATCCTCTGAAAACACTGCTTCTCTCTTTATGTACATAACTGTTCCATCAGGGTTTTTAAGGGTTTCAGATTCTTTACTCTGCCATTTACCATTTAAATCTGCTTTTTTAATCATGATAATTTCCTCCAAATTGAAAAAAACATTGAAATGTTTTGAAGTGCAGATACACTGCGCATTAATTTACATGAATTTAATGTTAAACTTGATCTAACCTTACATAATTAATTTTTGTAAATAATGATGAGTAACAGATTATAGTACTGTTCATAATCGTTTCAATCGTTTTTTTTTCAATACTGAACTTCAGTGATATAATATGAAAAATAGATATAATAAAAAAATAGATTGTTTCTGGCTTAATTAGTTGATTTTAATGAATTATTAATACAATAAATTGAAATAAATTGAAAATTAAAGGAGTAAAACTTGTAGGTTTTATTCTCCCTTAGTTTATTTCTTTTATTCCCTTTTATTTGCAGGTTCTATGTTGATGGATTTTCCCTTGATCCTGGCACTGTTCATGAGGGAGAACACTTCACTTGCACTTGCCTCTGGAACTTCAACAAAGGAGAACTTGTCAAATATGTCTATTTTACCAATGTTTGAACTTGAAAGGCCGGTTTGTTCAGCTATGGCTTTAACAACATCTTTGGCTTTGATCCTCTGTTTACGGCCGATGTTGATGAAGAATCTGACCATTCCTGGTGCAGCTCCTGTGTCTCCAAATTCTTCTTCATTTGGAGCATTAGAAGGACTTTCCCTTGTCATGACGATTTTTAGAAGAGCTGCAGCCATTTCAACTGAACTGTAATCTTCTTCCATCATCTTTTCAACTAAACGAACCTCCTTCTCAAGATCATCTGTGTTCATAACGTGCTTGATCCTTTCAAGGAATTTGTTGGTTTTTATTTCTTGAACATCCTTGACTGAAGGTATCTGTTGCTGTTCTATCTTGGTTTTGGTGTACTTCTGTATGTCCCTGAGCTGATATATCTCCTTTCCAGAAACAAAGGTAAATGCCATTCCAGTCTTACCAGCCCTACCAGTTCTTCCTATCCTGTGGACGTAATATTCATCATCGTTAGGCACGTCGTAATTGAAGACCGCTTCAACATTTTCAACGTCAATTCCCCTTGCAGCAACATCTGTTGCAACCAGAACTTCCACTTTTCCGTTTCTGAACTTGGACATTACCCTGTCCCTCTGGTTCTGGGTCATATCACCATGAAGACCGTCTGCAGCATATCCCCTTATCTGAAGGTGTGTAACAAGTTTGTCAACCCTTCTTTTGGTGTTACAGAAAACAAGTGATAACTGGAAGTTGTGTATATCCAGAAGACGTGATAGAACCTCAAGTTTCATTTTCTCCTTGACTTCGAAGTATATCTGCTGGATCTCAGGTACTGTTAATTCCTGATGAACCACTTTAAGGAATTCTGGGTCTTCCAGGTACCTGCGTGTTAAGTTGAGAATGTCACGGGACATGGTTGCTGAGAAGAGTAAGGTCTGTCTTTCCTCAGGCATTTCGCTTAAAACGAATTCTATGTCTTCTCTGAAACCCATGTCAAGCATTTCATCAGCTTCGTCAAGGACCATCATTTTAACGCTGCTCATGTCAAGGGTTCTTCGTCCCATGTGATCCATTACACGTCCTGGTGTTCCTATTATGATCTGCACTCCTTTTTTAAGGGCGTTGATCTGCCTGTCTATTGGTTGTCCACCATATATTGGAAGTACTTTAATTTTCTTCATGTATTTTGAGAGTTTCCTAAGTTCCTCTGCTACTTGGATTGCAAGTTCCCTTGTTGGACATAAAATAACAGCCTGCAGCTTCTTGTTGCTTGGATCAACATTTTCAAGAATTGGAATTCCAAATGCAGCTGTTTTTCCTGTACCTGTTTGTGCCTGGCCGATGACATCTTTACCGTTGAGCACGTGCGGTATGGCAAGTGACTGGATAGGTGTGGCTTCTTCAAAGCCCATGTCTGCAACAGCCCGCTCTAATTCAACGGATATGTCTAAATCTTTAAAGTTAAGTTTTTTCATGTTTTATTGTCCTTTATTTTTTTATTTCAAGAATGTTATGATTGTTAAAACCTTGAATTATCTCGTGGGGTTGCAAGGTTAATTACAATTAAATATGTTTAATAAACCTATTAAAATTTACATTAAAATTCGAATTTGGTAGTTTTAGGTTCCCACCATATCTTCACTAAAATGAAAAGTTGTATCTAGATTTTCATTATTGAGTATAATTTTCTTTAATAATATCTATAGTTCAATCTTATTTATTGATATTTGAGGATTATAATATTTATAATCCACACAAAATTTGTGACTTTATCAATTAAAATTAGACTACCTTATCAGTAGCACCAATTCACCACAAAAATATTAAAAAAAGAATTAAAATAGGGGAAAAATTAAAAGTCCCCTTAGTTAAATTCCTTTTAATTCACCTAGTTCACTGTTGGGCTTTTGATTATACCCTTTGGAACCATTTCAGTTACTCTTCGCATTTTTTCAATAAGGCCTTTTTTACCCTTCCCAATCAGGGCGTGTTCAAGAACTTCGCTGAGTGTTTCAACAGGTATGACTTCAATTTCATTTTTGTACCTGTCTTCCAGGAACACATCATCCATGTTGGATTTAGGGATTAAAACCTTTTTAATACCTGATTGAGCTGCAGCTTCAATTTTGCCTGTTACTCCGCCAACCGGTAAAACATCTCCCCTTACGCTCAGTGATCCTGTTAATGCAACTGACTGGTCAACTGGTATGTTTTCAAGTGCAGAAACAACTGATGTTGCAACTGAAACACTTGCACTGTCACCTTCCACACCATCGTAGGCCTGAAGGAACTGTATGTGTATGTCGTACTTGGATATGTTGGTTCCTGTGTTTTTCTTAATGAGTGCACTGACGTTTTGAACAGCTTCCTTGGCTATTTCTCCAAGTTTACCTGTTGCAATGATCCTGCCTTCCTCTGTACTCTGTGCTGGTGCAGCTTCAGCAGCTATTGGAAGAACTATACCACTTCTATCACCAATTATTGCCAAACCATTGACCCTACCAACCTCTGTGCCCTCTGTTTTGAAAACACTGTACTCTTTTCTCTGGACTATGTAACGGTCTGCTATCTGCTGTTCAAGTGTTCTTGCAAGTTGTTTAGCATTTATAACATGATCCACAGTGACAACATTTGCATTTTCCCCTTTTGCTATGTCACCTGCAGCCCTTACAAGGCCACCTAAATCCCTTAACCTCAAGGTTAATACATCTTTTTTACCAGCCCTTCTTTGAGCCTCCCTTATAACTTCAGCTACAGCTTCTTTATCGAAGTGAGGTATTCTACCATCTTTTTTAACTTCCTGTGCAATGAACTGGACAAGTTTGTCCCTGTTATCAGGTGTGTCAGGCATGCTGTCCTTCATGAAAACTTCGTAACCATATCCACGTATCCTTGACCTGAGGGCTATGTGCATGCCCTCAAGCACCTGAAGGTTTCCGGATGCAACCAGGACAAAATCACATGGAACTGGCTGTGAACGTACCATTGCTCCACTACTGGTTTCGCTCTGACCCGTTATGGAGTATCTCTTTTCCTGCATTGCAGTTAAGAGTTCCTGCTGGGTTTTAGGTTTCAGGGTTCCTATTTCGTCTATGTAAAGAACCCCCTTGTTGGAACGGTGAATCATTCCTGCTTCAACACGTTCATGGGCGGGTGTTCCAAGACCTCCTGACTGGTATGGGTCGTGTCTCACATCACCTAGAAGTGCTCCTGCATGTGCACCTGTTGCATCAACGAAAGGTGCGGTTTTTTTGTTTTCAGCACTTACAAGAAGTTTTGGAACCATTATTGAGCTTCTTGGTTTCATCTGCTGAAGTGCAAGGAAAACGAATGCTGCAGCAATTATTGCAACTAAGAACTGGTTGAGTGCAAATCCAACGATCATGATCAACACTATCATGAGCATCATGAACATGTTCTTTTTCTCTTCCTGTCCCTTGGATTTAACCTTGTAATTCATAACCACATTTTTACCTTCTCCAGAAGGCATTACACCTATAAGGGGGTTTTGGTTATCTTCCATATTTGGATAGACAAGTATGTCCTGTAGTTCTTCTGGAGGGAGAAGTTCAGCCATTCCTTTGGCCAACATGGATTTACCTATACCAGGTTCTCCAATTAAGAGAACATTTCTCCTCTGTTTTGCTGCTTTTTTGATCGTTTCAACAGCTTCTTCCTGACCTATGATCTGGTCTATGATCCTCTCAGGGACATCTATGTCTTCAGAAGTTTTGTAACTACTGGAATCCAGTTTATCTTCGGATGAATCTGGTGCTGGAATGGTTGAATTTAAATTGGTTGAATTTAAATTTGAATTTGCCATAATCTATGACAACCTCCTGAATTTTACATTGAATAAAAAAAATTAACGTAACTTTAGTTTGTTATACTCTATTTATTATATATAACCTTATATATGTAGATTTGTATTTGAAAATTTTAGGCCTTATTTTTCAATTTATAGGAAATATTAATGGTTTTATTTCCTTTTTTTGTATATTCCCATCTTAAGGTTTGTTAACAATCCACTAATTCCTTATTTTTTTGTTTCAATACTTCCTTTTTTTATCCTTTTTTATTTTAGAAATAATAAAAACTATTAACAAAAAACTTTTTTCCTATTTTAATAACTTCAAGTATATAAAATCATTGATCCCCCAACCAGATCTCAAAAAGTTATTTATAAATAAGGAAGTGACTATTATCTAAACGAAATTTCGATTTAAATAATTCTGATTTAAGTGAATTCTAATCTTAACTAATCTTAAAATATGAACTCCTAAATATATCGCATATTTAAATTTATTGAATATTTAATGGAGATGAACATGAAAATAACTAATTTCAAGGGGATTTAACTTTGGCTTCAAAAGATAAAACCAAATGCATAATGATACAGGGAACATCGTCCAACGCAGGTAAAAGCGTTGCTGTTGCAGCACTCTGCAGAATATTCTCAAAAAGAGGTTACAGAGTTGCACCTTTCAAATCACAGAACATGTCCCTGAACTCATATACAACCTATGAAAATGCAGAGATTGCAATGGCCCAGGTTCTCCAGGCCGAAGCTGCAGGGGTGGAACCCTCCTACAACATGAACCCTATTCTTCTCAAACCTAAGGAAGACTTTATATCCCAAGTTATAGTTCATGGAAAGCCCGCTGGAGACATGAACTTCTACCACTACCAGAACAACTTCAGGGAAGAGGCTTTAAAGGCAATTAAAACCTCCCTTGAATCCCTGAAAAAAGATTATGAAGTACTAGTCATTGAAGGAGCTGGATCCCCTGCTGAAATAAACATGTTGGATAAAGATCTTGCAAACATGCAGATAGCCCGCATAGCAGATGCTGATGTTATTCTGGTTGCAGATATTGATAGGGGTGGTGTTTTCGCATCCATTGCAGGCACATTTTCATTACTACCTGAAGATGATAGAAACAGGATCAAAGGAATAATAATAAACAAGTTCCGTGGAAATTTAGATATTTTAATGCCAGGAATTCGTCAGATAGAAGAGATAGTGGGTGTTCCAGTTCTGGGAGTTCTTCCATATGACGACAGCTTAAAACTTCCAGAAGAGGATTCTGCATCACTTTCAGAGCATAAATACGCAAAAAATGAGAAAATAACAGTGGGAGTTATGAGACTGCCCAGAATATCCAACTTCACAGACATAGATCCCCTTGAATACGAGCCAGACCTTGGAATAAAGCTCGTTGAAGTTGGAGGCCATATTGGAGATGTTGATGCCATCATAATCCCAGGAACCAGAAACACAGTGAGCGATCTTTTAGCCCTTAAAGAAGCAGGTTTTACAGATGAAATATCCAGTTTATCCCGTGATATCCCTGTTTTTGGCATCTGTGGAGGTTACCAGATGCTCGGGGCAAAAATCATTGACAAATCACTGAAAGAATCTAAACACGGCGATATAAAAGGTATTGGACTTTTGGATGTAAATACCAGCTTTGATAATGTTGATAAAATTATCACCCAAAGCTTGGGTGAATCACTTGGTGGTGGCTTGTTCAAATCCCTCAAGGGAGATAGTGTAAAAGGTTATGAACTTCATGAAGGTTTAACTGTCCTTAAAGGATCTAAACCTTTATTCAGAGTTGTTGAAGGATGTGGAAACTTCCCAAACTCAGGATACGATGGTGCTGTTGAAGGTTTGACTGCAGGAACATACTTCCATGGCATATTTCACAATTTCCATTTCAGAAGGGTTTTTACAGATTACCTGCGAACTTCAAAGGGGATTGAAAGCCTTGGATTCGCAACTGATAATTTCCAGGATCTAAGACAGTTTTCCATAGACCGTTTAGCAGAGATATTCGAAAAAAACGTTGATCTGAGTATTTTAGAAGATAACACTGTTGAAAATTAGATGGATTACACAGATCATCAGATGCAATCCATTAAATTCTTAGAACTATTTTTTTAGTATATTATTTTTTTTACTGCATTGAATTTATATGGAGTTACTTGGTGAATTTACTGGTTACATCCTTTACTGCAGGGCTTTTAACCAGAATTGAAATTTTATCGCCTTCAGCCAGGACCATATCTTCAGTTGGAATGGTTATTTCACCGTTTTTGTATATCGCAGATATTATGTAGTTATCTGTAGGGCTTAAATCACCTATTCTTTTTCCTATAACTTTCTTGTTGTTAACACTTATATCCAGTAGTTCTGCATTTCCCTTCCCAATAACTATGAGATCTGCTATCTTGGGTCTTGTTATGAGTTTTTCAAGGTAACCTGCAGCTGTAAGTTCCGGACTTATAACATCATCTATGCCCACTTTTTTGAAGGCTTCCTCATGGTCAGGGTTGCTGACCCTTGCTATGACCTTTTTAATGTTGTAATCCTTCACAAGAATGCATGAAAGTAGATTAGCTTCATCATTTCCTGTGGCTGCTACAAAAACATCAGCATCTCTTATATTAGCTTCTTCGAGGGTCTTTGTATCTGTTCCATTGCCACATATGACCAGGGCGTCCAGTCCTGCTGCAGCATTTGCACATAGATTTTCATCATTTTCAATCAGTGTCACATCGTGACCAACTGAAACCAGGGCTGATGCAAGGGCCAGTCCTACTCTCCCACCACCCATTATTACTGTGTACATGGTTAAAATCACCTTCAATAAGTTTTAATAAATTTAAAAGGTATATGTCCCAGTTAAATCCTTAAAAAATTATAATTAAATTATAATTAGATTATACATCTTTAAAATCCTTTAAACAAAGTTTAATGGATTAATTTGGTTAATCACCTTAAACAGATTGATAATAAGATAATGAATTGATCTTATTCGACTTGAACTTTTTACTATTTGAAGGTTGTTGTATATAATTTTTTCTTGAATTCATTGATTTCATTAAAATTTCTCATGTATAAATACGTTTAAAAGCCAAAAAAGGTTATTATGGAGTTTAATAAAAATTTAGTGGAAAAAAATTAGGAAATTTGGAATGGATTATAAAAGGTTGATTTTTAATGCGTTGAGATCTTCAATAATTTTAAACCATGCTTTAATAGAGTTAACCCCTTCAAAACCTAAAAGCTTATATAGTATAAAGCCAAAACCATGGTATGCGGTAAAAGCACTACTGCGACGTTAGTCCAGCTTGGTTAAGACACTAGCCTGCCACGCTAGTGACCCGGGTTCAAATCCCGGACGTCGCATTGCGGTTGTAGTCTAGTCTGGTTAGGACTTGGGCCTTCCAAGCCTACGACCCGGGTTCAAATCCCGGCAGCCGCATTTTTAATACTTTTTTATTCAAACTTTAAATTCAGTACGCTTCAATTTCAATTAAACTGTTTGGGATCCTCTTTTTTATTAAGGGAAGATCAACGTTTGAATTATCATTTCCCACATCAATGTTATTTTATCAAATTTTGTACATTATGAGCTTAATTAATATGAGCTTAATTAAATTTTGAAGCCATTTACATGATTAAAGAGTGTATTATAATAAAAAAAGAGAAATAAATGAAATAGATGAATAACATCTTAAGTTAATTTTTTATAGAATTTGATTTCTAATGAATTAGAACAAAAAAAAGCAGATAAAAAAAAATAATGCAAAAAAAATCAGAGATATAAAGAAGATGTGAAATTTAAACAGGAACAAGAAGTTCAGCTGCAACCATTCTACAGATATCTGTTTTTGTAATCACACCTACAGGTTTTTCACCCTCCATAACCAGAAGTCCTGAAACATCAGCCCTTAACATTAGATTTGCAGCATCTTCTATTTGATCGTCTGCATCTATGGTTATGACATTTTCAGACATGATATCCTTAATTTCAAGTGATCCTGCCTCTTTGTTTGTTGGTCGTATACTACCAAGAACACCCACCAGATCAGAGTACGAGATCACACCCTCGGGTTTTCCATATTCATCCATTACAAAAAGTCTTCTTACACCCTCTTTGTACATCTTTTCAAATGCTTCCAATGGTCTTGTATCTGCACTGATAGTGATAACACCCAAATTCATGGCTTCTTTAACTTTCATTTTACCACTTCCTTCATTTATACTGTGGGAACTAGTAGTTTCTACCTTCAACATAAGAAACTCAACAAACTATTTACCAGTTATAGTATTCACTACTTCCAATTAATATCTTACCCCAATTTAATATCTTACGAATATGTTAGAAAGGCCTGATTTAAGTTTACATTTCTTAGTACGTCACTTATTTTTTAATTTTTTTTAATTTTAAAAAAATTAATAGTAAAAAAATCATGGAAAAGTAATAAGTATTATATATGCAGACAACCATATGAAAGTATGACACAGATATTGTTTTCAGCGAGCAATATTGTGAAGGAAAGACAAGCTTTAAATAGTACTAAAATCGTATTATGGTAATATCTAAAAATGGAGGAAAAATTGTGATGAGAATAAGTATGTCATTGCCGAAGAAACTTTTGAATGAGTTTGACGAGGTATTAAAGGATAGGGGATACCAATCCAGATCAAAAGGAATTAGAGATGCCCTAAAGGATTATATAGTGAGATACCAGTGGATGAACGAGATGGAAGGTGACAGGATAGGAATCATCGCTGTTATATACGACCACCATTACACCGGTGTCATGGAAGACTTAACAGACATCCAGCACGACTACAGGGATTACATAAACGCAGTTATGCACGTCCACATGACAGAAAAATACTGTCTTGAAGTCATCGTTGTTAAAGGCGATGTAAAATACATCCGCGACCTAACAGAGAAAATAATGAGGCTCAAAGGCGTGGAACATGTGAAACTCACAAGCACAGCCAGCGGCGAAAAAATAGACAAAAGTTAATTCCGTCTGAAATGGTGAGGGATAGAAAAATTGGATAATCAAAAAAATTAACGATTAAAAATGTATGAAACATCTTATCACCACAATTTAACATCAGACACTGAAAGACTGGCTGGCTTTTATGAAGCCATAATAAAAAAGGCGAAGGGAACTGTATACGATATAGGGGCCGGTTCTGGAATTCTATCAAAATGGGCCGCCCCGTATGCAGACTTCGTTTATTCCATTGAAATAAACTCAAAAGTTGCAGAAAACACACGATCCCAACTTAAATCCTTTAAGAACATTGAAGTGATCTGTGCAGATGCCAAAAATCTTAATTTTCCAAAAAAGGCGGATCTCATAATCTGTGAAATGCTGGATACAGCACTCATAGACGAAGAACAAATTCCTGTTCTCAATTCTATTTTAAAAAAACTGAAGCCCCACGGAGAAATCATTCCTCATGGCATTATAAACTGTGTGGAACCAGTTTCAACTGATATTGAACATCTATTTTATGATGATATTTATGATACACCCCTTCACGGAACTCATAATACTGATCATGATAATTCTATTGAATTAAAACCAAAATATCAGGTTCTTGGAAAACTTTTAAGCTACCATAAAATTGATTTTAAAGGGGAAATACTCCAAAATGGCAAGATCCATGCAAATGTTGATTTTTTACTGGATCTGAAAATAAATAGAAGGGGAACTGTTTCTGGAGTGAAGTTAACAACGTTCACACTTTTAACTCCAAATATTATCTGCGGTCCAACACCCATGATGAACCCACCACTCGTGGTTCCAACCGAGAGTATAAAGGTTGATGAAGGAGATACAATTCAACTCAAGTTAAGTTACATTATGGGAGGTGGCCTGGACAGTGTTGAAGCTTCAATTAAAAGAATATCTTAAGAATTTCCTTAAAAACCGTGAAAAAATATTTATTTTAGGAATTGGAAATGATATGAAAGGTGATGATGCTGTTGGTCCTGTTTTAGCCGATAAATTATTCTCTAATTTCCAGCATCAGGAAGATATTGTGGTTGTAAACGGGGGTAACGTACCTGAAAACTACACAGGAACCATAAGAAGGGAAAATCCATCCCACATCATATTCATCGATGCTGTTGAAATGGAAAAGGAACCAGGATATGTAAAACTTGTTAAAAAGGAAGAAATTCCAAATTACAGCATATCAACACATGCAATGCCTATTTCATTCCTGATTAAGTACCTTGAGTCTGCAGTGGACTCTAAAATGATCTTAATTGGAATCCAACCAAAAAGCATGGAATTAGGTCAAGGTATCTCAAAAGAGGTTGAAAAAAGTGTTGAAACTATATTTTACGAGTTAAAACTTCTTTTAGAGAATTGATCCTTTGGATGGTGAATTGAAGGATCAACTCAACGAAAAATCAACTCAATCACTTGATTTAGATCGCTGATTTAAACGCATGATTTTAGACACGTTGATCAAATTGTTTTCTATTTATTTTTCTTTAAAATTAGGATATTCACTTGTTTTAAGATTATTTACATTAAAAAAACCAGCAGTATTGTTTAAAAAAAATTGTACACTATAAATAAAAGGTTGATCTAAGATAAAAAGAAGAACATGGCCATAAAATATGGTTATAAAAATCAGTAAATATGTATTAAAACTTTTTAATAGATTTAAAGTTATTTCAGTGATAAAATGAAGATATTATTTATAGGAGCTCGGCTTTTCGATGATGTGGCCTTTTATGCAGAGCAAAATGGCTTGGAAACTATTTTAACAGAATCTAATCCTCTAGCCCATAACCTGGAACTTGCAGACAAACACTACCTCGTATCAAGGGGTATGAAAGAACCCATGGACATTGCAATCAGGGAAGATGTTGATGCAGTTGTTCCCTTAATGGGGATTGACGGTCCTTTGCTTGAGGTTGCCCAGATGAAGGAGAAACTTGAAGAAGATCACGGCATTCCAGTTGCGGCATCCGGAGTTTCTGCCACATCCATTGCAAAAGATAAACTCAAAACAAAGGAATTCCTCCTTAAAAATGGTATAAAAACACCGAAATTCCATAAAATTCTGCCAGGAACAGATGAAATTATTGATACTAGCTTTCCAGTTGTTTTAAAACAACCAGAAGGTCAGGGAGGTTCTGGAGTAAAGATATTGCCTTCCAGAGTTGATCTCGATAACTGTTTAGAAGGGCTAAAGAATTCCATGGAAGAGATATTTTTAGAAGAGTTTCTTCAGGGAATCGAGGTTTCAATAGAAGTTCTAAGGTGGAATGGTTCTTCTGTTCCACTCGTCCCTGTTTACAAAGGTGAAACCACTGTTGAAGGGATTCATCCATTGAATAAGATAAAAAAAGCCCCCCTTGAACTTGAAGGGGTTAACAACAAAAAGAACAACCTCAAAATTCAGGAACTGGCTTCAAAGATAGCTGAACTCATGGGTATCGAAGGAACTGCAGACATAGACATAATATTTGATGTTGAAAAAAGAGAAACCAACATCATTGAAATCAACAACCGTCCCAGTGGAACCAGATACATGACTGCTGCTTCAACTGGTGTGAATCCATTACATGAACTTGTTGATATGGCTGCAGGCTGTTGGAATCCTGAAAAGGTCCAGAAGCATTTAAAGCATTTTGCAGGGCTTGAAATACCTGTGGGAACCCTTGAAAGTGAGAGAAATAATTACAAATTTAGAGATTTCTCAGGAGAAGAATCATGGATAGTTCATGGCCCTAAAAACTATGAACGCGTCACTATCCGTGGAAAAAACCTTGAAGAAACCTTTAAAATTGCGGAATCCCTGAAGATAGATCTTAAAATGGAGTAGATCCTAAAAAAATCCGGAATAAATGAAATAAATCTTGAAGATATTTCTCTTAAGAATATTTTTTATAATAGGTTCAAAAAAACCTAAAAACAAAACAGGAATTGATGATTGGTTACTTAGATTTTAAATTTATTTAATAATGAAAAGATAAAAAAATATTAAGGTGGTAACTTGACTAACATTCAAACCGGCATTTTCATATTCATTTTTGCATTCATAATAACCACGTTCTTCACCTTCTTCATAAGAAGGGCGCTGAGGTATGCGGATATTAAAGATAATCCAATTGTAACGGAGCACAGACATAAGGCCGGCACACCAACCATGGGGGGACTTGCAATTCTCCTTGGTTTTCTTTTGGTGGCATGTGCATACCCCATGAATAAGATCCTGGTGTTGACGGCCATAATAATGATGACTGCCGGAATTATAGGTTTATTAGACGATTTAATCGGCCTTAAAACTAAGGAGTACCAGAAGCTCATAAGGAACGTATCACAGCAGCCAGTTGAAATAGGCAGATTAACACTTAAACACGGCGAAAACGCAAGGGTTACCACTCCCAAAGCAAAGAAGGATCTTGTGAAACTTCTTGAGGAGGAAAAGGTTGAAGTTTTAGATGAAGTTCCAATAAAAAAGGAAATAGGGGAAGGGGAAAAAATATTCGCTCAGATCCTGATTTCATTATTCCTAGTTGTTTCAGGGGCTGTGAGCACCTCGGTTATGGGGATCAACGTAGGACTGTTCATCATCCCCATTATTGTAATGGGTATCGTTGGATCCATAAACTCTGTAAATCTTATTGATGGAATGGACGGCCTTGCAGCAGGAATACTTGCAATAGCATCCACTTCATGTGCAATTTTCGCATTTTCCACTGGAAACATAGATGGAACCATTCCATTTTTGGTTCTTGCAGGTACCTGTTTCGGTTTTCTAGTGTTCAACAAATACCCTGCAAGCATATTCATGGGTGACACAGGTTCATTTGCACTTGGAGCAGGCTACATCACAGCAGCATTTCTTGGAAACGTCATATACTTTGCAGTGATTGCACTAGCAATTCCAATCATTTCAGTCATAGTGAGTTTAATGCACAGAGCTCATATCATAAAATTACCAGTTGAACCACTCCACCACACACTCAACTACAAGGGAATGTCTGAACAGAAAATAGTGGGTCTTTACTGGGGTTTAACTCTCCTGGTATGTGCAGCTGCAATTTATTTTTACCACGCTATTTAAGGATACAATTTAGTACAGAATACAAAACTGGGGATAAAAATGGAAATCACAACTTCTTATCTGGCTCAGAAGATTGATGGAAAACTATTTGGGCCTGATAAAAGGATCAACGGCATTTTCAACTTTCTTGGTGATGCTAGGCATGGAGATGCTGTGGTAAGACACTGGATCAATGAAAAGGGAATTGAAATTGCTGTAGAGAAGGGAGTTTCCTGCATTGTAACACAAAATCCTCATGAAAATGCTGTGGAAACTGCAGAAAAACTGGATTTACCATTAATAGTAACTGAAAGAATAGAACTTGCCAATGCATTTGCAATTGAATGGGCAGTTAAAAGGTTTGCAGATGATGCACTGCGCATCGTTGTGACAGGTACCAATGGAAAATCCACAACAACCCATATGATACATAAAATACTGGAAGATGCAGGTTACAATACCTACACCAACACAGACCCCCAATCTGAATTCAACACTTTGATAGACCCCATAGTTGGAAAACAGATAGCTGAGTTTCCTGGAAAAATTGAAGCAATGGTTGTGGAAGTTTCAGAGGTTCAGGGCTGGCTTGATAATCTAATGAAAGATCATGCCCAGATCATGACGTCAGCCGTGGACCCGGAAGTTGTTGTACTTACAAATGTTTCACTTGACCATATTGGACTTGTTAATTCAATAGAAGAAGCATTTCATGAAATATCTGGTGCAGTAAAAGCACTGGCCTCAAATTCCAACACCCATGAAAAAACCTTTGCCATTCTGAACAAAGAAGATCCTCTCATAAAAAAAATGGCCAACATGATAGGTCCGAAAACTAATTTAATATTTTATGGTAACTGTGATTCTGAAAAAGGTCCAAAATGTAAGGAAAAAGATGAAAATGATAAGGGATGTTCAGAAGTTGAGATCTGTGCAAAGGGAATCACCCACAACGGAGATGTTGTTGTGCCACTGGAAAAACTTCCATTCAAAAGCAAACACTTCCTCCAAAATACCATGGCTTCTGTTGGAGCGGCTTTGGCCGTTAAAATTCCCAGTGAACTCATTGAAGAATCAGTTTCATCCTACAAACCTCTGAAAAGAAGGTTCAGCGTATTGCATGAGAACCCCACAATAATCGATGACTTCGCCCACAACCCTGACGGGATCATTGCAACCATAAAAAGTGCTGCAGAAAGTTTAACAACCAACGGACATTTGTACATTGTATCTGCAATCCGTGGTTCAAGGGGAGAATCCATAAACAGTGCAAATGCACAGGCAATTGCAGAGGGATTGAATGGATTGAAAGGTCTCAAAAACAGCCTGATTGTAACTTCAAGCCTTGATGTTGTGGACATGAACAACACTGTGAAACCCCATGAGAAACGTGTTTTTCTAGAAAATCTTGAAAAGAGGGGTTTGAAATATGAGTTCCATGAGAAGCTCCAAACTGCAGTTGAAGCTGTCCTAAAATCTGCTAAACCTCAGGATACAATTCTATTAATAGGAGCACAGGGTATGGATCCTGTCTCAGATCTTTTAGATGAATTGATTCATGAAGACGTTTAATTGGCAACTACAAAAAAATTGTTAGCTTAATTCTCTTTTTAAAAGACAGAATGTTATGGATCGTATAAAAATTAGAAATAACATGGTTTTCATGAAATTGTAGATCTTTTATTGAAGTTTGGGCCTTTTTATTATTTTTATAATTTTATAGATGTATTGATTAAATAAAAATTTAAATAAAATTTATCCAGATAGGTTATCACACTGAGATCAAACTAGAAAAAAGTTGAAATATTGAAATTTTTTATATGAAAATAGTATTTGTTTTTATATGAAGGTAGTATTTGAAATTCAGGACCCACCTCTATTCTATTGAGAATTGTTCGTTAAAAATATTGAGAATGTTTCATTAAAAAAAAATATTTTTAAATGATACCATTATATTTATAATATCCTTGAATTCAGTGAATTAAATTTATATTAAAATAAGAAGTATCCCAATTATAAAAATTTTAAATAATATTTATTTTAAGAGTTATTTCAAAAAAGAATTGTTTTAAAATAAATGGGAACGAATACAAAAAAAATCTAAGGTATTTTTAATAAATAGTTTCTGCAATATTTGATATGTACTGAATTGTAGGTACTGAAAATTATTTGATTAAAAATTTCTAATTTACAAAAAAAAGAAGGATCGATTTATATAAACCCATCCATTTGATGTGAGAGTTTAACATGAAATGTACAGTCATAGGCGCAGGTAATGCTGGACGTCCAGTAGCACGGATACTTAACCATGCAGGTAACAGTGTAACCATCACCGATCAGAAGAAAATTGAAGAATTTCCAGATAAAGTCCAGAAAACCCTGATGAAAATGGAAGAAGAAGGAGTGGAACTTAACCTGGGTTCAGATGCACCACTTAACTTTGAAAAAGGAGAAAACGTTTATATATCCCCAACAATACCTGAAAATGCCCCAATAAGAGAATTTTTAGCTTCAGAAGATAATGAAATAGTTACAAACGAAGATGTTTCAAGGGTGATAAACGATCTGATCCCCATAGATATTGTTGGAGTTACAGGAACCCTTGGTAAGACCAGCACCACCCATACTATCTCTGAAATATTTGAAAGTGCAGGTTACAGGGTGTGGATGTGCTCATCAAGAATGGGTAACCTACTGAGTGAAGTAATAGTCGAGGGCATAATCAATGGAAAACCTCAAGAAAATGATGTTGCAGTGCTTGAACTTCCCCATGGAACTTCAAGACTCATGTCACAGGTTCGTTTGAAGGTTGGGGTTTTAACAAATATTTACCCAGAACACCTTGATGAATTCGATTACTCCATGGACAAATATGCAGCAAGAAAACTGTTCATATCCAGTTCAAGCGAAAAACTGGTTGCAGGATTACAGTGCAGAGAATTTTTAAAGCCGTTACGTGATGATACCATATTTTACTGTTTGAACGATCCAAATGAAGATTCAAATGAATTGAAGGATCAAAATGGGACCTGCAGCGTTTCTGGTTATCCTTCCAATGGAAACATCACAATTTCTTATACAGATATAAATATTCCAGAAGAATCTGGAGAACTGGAAACAGATCTCAGTGGAAACTTTCTGGCACCATTCAAGTTAATGAGTTACTACATGGAAAATGCTGTGGCAGCAGCTGCAGCTGCACTCTGCTATGGACTCCCTGAAAAGGCCATATCAAATGGTTTAAGCAGTTTTCATGGAGTTCCAGGACATATGGAGTATATTGGAAACTACAAAGGTAGGGATGTTCATTTCGATGCGGCTTTTGTACCTGAAGGACTGGTCAATACCCTAAATATATTTTCAGACAAAAAACTGGTGATTCTAATGGACAACCCTGACAGCACCAACCCCCGTGACAAAGGTAAAATTGGGGAAGTTCTTGGACGTTACGCAGATGTTATGATCGTAAGTGGATACAATGAAACAACTAAGAACCTCAATATGGATGCAGCGAAGGAAGTTGTTAATGGTGCTGAAGGTTCCAAATCCCTGAAGTTTGCGGTTGAGGATATGAAAACTGCAGGAGAGCTTTCAATCAAACATTCAAAAACCGGTGATGTTATCTTACATGTTGGACCTGGTGCAATTACTTCTTATGAAGAGGTTAAATCCAAAATGATATTGGGAATAGAAGAAGGATGTAAAAAATATGAATAAGGATAATACTTCCTCCAATCATTTCAATGAAACAGAAAATGAGATTTACGGCGTTATAGGAATTTGTGGAATAGTTGGAAATATTGCAGCCCGTGTACTGATGGACAGAGGATTCCATGTACTGGGGACTGACATGAAGTCAGAGGATGAGTGTGAATTTAAATACGCCCTTAAAAAGTACATACAGAACCAGGACCTTGAGGTTTATTTTTCAGAACATCCTGACTCTTTCTTCAGCAGATCCAAGTACATAATACCTCCACCAAGCCTTTCAAAAGATTCAAAGGTATTCAGGAAAATGGAAAAAATTGAAGCCAATATACTCGATGTAGATACACTTCTCAATGAAATAAAACCTGATAAGCCTGTTTTATGTGTTACAGGAACCAATGGAAAAACCACAACAACCACACTGTTGAAACATATCTGCAAAACTGCAGGTTTAACCACGACAGAGCATGGTTTCAGGAATTTGCAGGGAAACATTGATTACATCCCACCATTACAGGCCCGGCTCAAGGGGGATGTGGCTGTTCTTGAAACTGGAACCTTTGGAATTCCAGGAGATCTTAAACGTATGGTTGAACGCTGCCAGCCATCCTGTGGTATTGTAACCAACATCACACCGGACCATATCCATGATGACCAAGATTTTCTAAGTTACGCCAGTATCAAAGGAACTTTCATTGAATACTTTAAAAAGGGTAAGTTAATTGTTAATGCAGATGATCCAACCCTTTGGGGACTTGTTGAATCATATAGGTCAACTTCCAACAATCAAAACGTCAGTTCAGATGTTAATGGTTGTGAATACATAAGCTTTGGAGTGGACTACGAAGCCACAAAACCAGGTAAAAAGAAATGTATCTGTGGCCGTGAAATTCAGATCAAGGAAACAATATCTGGAGTGGGTTACTACAATTGCAAATGTGGGCTTAAAAGACCTGAACCCGATTATCTTGCAGGGGATGTTGGAGAAGACAGTTTCACCTTGAAAACGCCTGAAGGTGATGTGCAGTTTAAAATGAAGATAAAGGGACTTCATAACGTTTACAATGCCACAGGTTCAATTGTGGCGGCAATTGAATTTTTTAAAATAGATTTAAATACTATTAAAAAGGCTGTTGAAAGTTTTGAAGGTGTTTCTGGACGTATGGAATACATGTACACCTACAATGGTAGTGAAGTTATCGTTGACTATGGCCATAACCCTGCAGGCGTTGGAACTGTTCTGAGGGAGATGAAAAAGATCTACAAAAAACTGGCGGTAGTTGTTACAATTTCATCGGAGTCTGGAGAAAGTGGAGATCTGGAAATACTCCAAAAAGCAGTTGAAATTGGAGATTTTATTGTGCCTGCATCTTTTTACTCAAGACAGGCTGCAGAGAAACATATTTCATCACCCAAGATCATATTAACTGATGAGTCCAAAGCAGAATTTAAAGCTGGCACACTTGGAGCAACATCAAAACAAGTCCTTGAAGGATTAAAAAAAGGTTTAGAATGTGATGTAGATGCTGTTATCTGCCTTGGTGAGGCTGCATTTAAATACAAAGAGCATATTAAATCACTGCCCTGCCATTTAAAGGAGAAGAATATTTAAGTAAAAATCTTAGGATCATTATAAATGATTCAAAATTCTTATAGTTTGAACTGATTGAAATACTTGAATATTACTGAAATACTTGATATTGAAATCAATTTCATAAGATATTATTATGAATCTAATAATTATGAATTTAATGAATTATTGCAAAGGTATGTGGTGAGATCATGTTCATAAAAATCAGGAGAGATACTCTAATCATTTTAATACTTGCATTCATGCTAATTGTATCTGGTCAGTTGATGACTTACATGGCATATGCATCATCAAATGGAACAGAAGAAGGAGTTCCAATATCTGGTGTTATAATAAAAGGCAATGACATCATACCCACAGACACCATAAGAAGTAACATAGCAAATGCAGGTTTTAGATCAGGTAGTTACATCAAAGGAGATACTTTAGTCACCAGCAAACGACAGTTACCATTAAATGAAGCCATTCAAAATGCTGAAACAGCAGCTATGAACTCTAGGATTCCAGGAACAACTGTGAAACCAATTGTGGCTGCAGATGTTCAGGTTGATAAATCCACGGGAATCGTTACTGTTACAGTAATAGAAGACTTCTCAAGTGTCAAAATTTCAGGAGCGAACAGCACATGAAGAGCAATATGAACAGGTTAATCAAGGTTTTCATATTCCTGGTAACCATATCACTGGTTATTGGTACAGCAACAGCAACATGCAACGTCGTAGTAATAACGGACCCAACTGGAACTGATCCAAACGGTGCTGCAGCAGGCAGTATGTCCTGGGCAGCCAACATGTTCCAGTCAACCTTCATACTCTCCAAGGAGAAACATTTCGGTGTTCTCTCCGGTGGTGAAGGTCAGTCCACCCCAAGGCTTCAAGCAATAGTTGGGACTCTTACCAAACTTGAAAACGGTGCAAGTCCCTCAGAAGCAGCTTCAACAGCGAGCAGTTATTCCGGAATCAGGGTTATGGTTGGTACTGCAACCCAGGGTGCTGCAGTTGGTGGGGACTTTAACGTATACCTTGTTACAGTTTCGAACAACGGTACAATAACCGTGACCCCCTATGCTAATGGTGGTCTTGCAGTACTACCTGCAGGAACCAAAGGAGCTATTATTCACTTGAGAAACAGCGAAGGAAACCCTCAAGCCGGAACTGCAGACACTGTACGTCGAGAAACAGCTGTGAATATTGGTAAAATGATAAGGGACGGCTACAATGCAACTTACATAGTTGGAAAAGCCATGGAAGAAGTGGCAATAGACTCCGGTGAAAAGCATGGTGGAGGTGGAATCAACCTGGTTTCAGGAGTAACAACTGGAGATATGTTCACACCTGAAAATTTGAATGAAACTGGTTACTCAATGGATGCAGCATTCTACAAGGTATGCCCAACCGATGGATGGAGAGTCAGTTACCCTGAAGCAGACAACTACCAAACCTGTCCAAACGATGGAACCACCCTGAAAACTGTTTACGCCTACGATGCCCTTATAGATGCAATAACAGTCTCAAATAATAGTTTATCAGTATCTACCTATGGAACCGATGCTGCAGGTATTTCAGAAACAACAGAGGAAATAGTGACTGCATCTGTTAAAAAGCATGGATACAGTGCTGATGAAATTTCAAAGGACATTAACTCTGCAATAGATAATGGCCTGCTTGTTGGGGTTAATTATGTGGAACCTAAAGATATAAACGTGAAAGCAAATTCAAAAGCTGTGGGAGTTTATTATAAACAGCTCGCAGATCATAGAACATCACCCACATGGAATTTACCAGTTAGTTCATCTTTCCTTAACATAGTGGGAAATATACAAACAGCAATTGGGTTGATACTAGTTTTACTAGTTCTATTCAGGAGTACACTCATAAAGTCCTTCTTGAAAAAGAGATAAAACAGTGCATCCAACTGAATATAAGTTTGGAAAAACCATGCCAAAATAATTTAAAATTTTTTTTATTAAATCTTTTAAAATTATTTTATTTTTAAAAAGGTTGTTACAGTTTCAGTGCAATGAAACAGTCTTTCAACGGATGATTAATAAATTAGTGTGAATGAATATTATAATATCAGATTACTTAAAGAAGGTGAGAATATGGCGTTAATTTTAATACGTGCAGATAATAAAGAAAAACTTTTAAACGGCATTGCAGACGTTGAAAGACATGCTAAATTAAAAATACTTGGAATTCCAAAGATAATACCATCAGAATCTGCTGATAAAATTGTTCAGGGAATAATAAAACAGAAACTTCGATCAAAATCAAAAAAAGCAGTTATTGTTAGGGTTGAGGAAGACACAACCAAGAGCATAGTTCATATAAGAAAAATACACCCTCCAGCACATTTGATGGTTATAAGTGAGGAGTATGGTGAATTTAAAGATCTTGAAGCTAATTTTAAGGAACTTAAACCATTCAGAGGTTATTATTCCCCTAAAAACCCTAATTCTCCAAAACCTAGAAGTACCAATTCTAAAAAAAAACAGAAATAAAATTTGGAATATACTTGGATATTGCTGAGTTGGATATTGCTGAGTGATTCCCAAATGGGATCATATGAAAATCAGCACCTCAATATTCATTTTAACCAATAATTCATTTAAAAAAAAAGGTAAAATTAATTGTATTAACGTTTTTTTATCCTTGCTATATCTCCAATTGTGGCTCCACGAGCATTTAGATGCCCAATATCATCAGGAGTAGCACCATCATTCTTCTCAAGAAGTGTGATACCAAGGATCCTCTCAAGCTTCCGTGCAAGTTTTATATCAGGAACCATTTTACCAGATTCTATCCTGTTAATAACAGAAGCCTTTTCATAAATCTTCTCGGCCAACTCTTCACGTGACCATTTCTTCTTCTCCCTAGCCTGCCTTACAAGAACATTACATTCTTCAACCACTTCGTATGTGGGCTCTGCAGGTCTTGGTCGTCTTCTTGGGGCTCCAGTTTTTCTTGGTGCACCTGGCCTCCTTGGTTTTTGAGGTTCCCTCTGAATTTTACCAAATTTAGAGCATTCTTTACATGTTAACATTACTGATCCATCGATCTTAGTTTTCAATGGAGTTCCTACTACTTTCTTTCCACATATCTCGCATCTCATGACGATCCCTTTGAACTTATACTCACTATATAATCTGTACCTCTATATTTAAATATTATTAAAAACTAAAAAATCTACATATAAACTTAATATATTATGAATGAACATATCTTTATCTTATAAAAATTAGGAGTGAGTTAGGACCATGGAAAACATGTCCCCAAACATATTAAAAAAGATAGAAGACCTTAAAACTGAGATAAAAATTCTCAAAGAGGAGAATACTAAAACCAAACGTAATCTAACGTGGAAGGTGAGGAAACTCGAGAAAGATAAGGTCCTTATCGAAAATGAGAAGATGAGGCTGGACCGAGAAGTTAAATCTCTAAGGGGGGAGATTGAAAGGTTCAGATCACCTCCACTTGTAATTGCAACAGTAACCGAAGTTCTGGATGACGGTAGGGTAGTTGTAAAAAGCAGTACAGGTCCTAACTTTGTTATTGGATATTCACGCTTCCTAAATAAAAAGGATCTCGAACCTGGAGTTCGAGTTGCACTGAATCAGCAGACATTCAGCATAGTACATGTCCTACCATCTGAGAAGGACCCAATAGTAAGTGGTATGGAAGTGGATGAAAAACCACAGGCAAGCTACGATCAGATAGGCGGACTTGAGGAGCAGGTAGTTGAGATCAAAGAAACAGTTGAACTGCCCCTTAAAAAACCAGAACTATTCACAAACATTGGAATTGAACCACCAAAGGGTGTTCTTCTCTACGGCCCACCAGGAACAGGTAAAACCCTCCTTGCAAAGGCAGTTGCACATGAAACCAATGCAACCTTCATAAAGATAGTTGCATCTGAATTCGTCAGGAAGTACATAGGTGAAGGTGCAAGACTTGTCAGGGGCGTTTTTGAACTTGCAAAGGAAAAATCACCCAGCATAATATTCATAGATGAAATTGATGCAATTGCTGCTAAAAGGCTTAAAAGTTCAACAAGCGGTGATAGAGAGGTTCAAAGGACACTCATGCAGCTTCTTGCAGAGATGGATGGTTTTGAAGCCAGGGGAGATGTTGGAATCATTGCAGCAACCAACAGACCCGACATACTGGACCCTGCACTTCTGCGTCCTGGAAGGTTCGACAGGTTCATAGAGGTGCCAGTTCCAAACGAAGATGGCAGGATGGAAGTGCTCAAAATTCACACATCTCACATGTCCCTGGATGAAGAAGTGGACATCCAGCTCATTGCATCCCTTACAGAGGGAGCTTCAGGTGCTGACCTGAAGGCAATATGTACAGAAGCAGGTATGTTTGCAATAAGGGAAGAAAGGTCCACTGTAACTGTTGCAGACTTCATGGATGCCGTTGAGAAAATAATTGGAATGGAACGGGAAGAAGAGATGAGAAGAGAAGCTGGAGTTATGTTCGGCTGATACTTCCAAATTTTTTTATTTTTTCATAGAAATTAATCTAAAATTAAAGTTTAAAGCCAATGATGAACCCTATGAGCTCTGATACGTGATGACTGATGGGCGATCTGAGGCTACTTAACATTTTACTTAATAATTCAAATTATATTTTATTATTTCTAATTTTTTTTCTACTCTTTTAATCTTCTAGTTCTTTTAAAGATCTTTAATTTTTAAAAAAAGTTATTTCAAAAAAAGATAGGTTGAATCAGATTAAAAATTGAATAAAAAAAAATATTTCAATTTATAATGTACTTTCAATCATAAAATTAATTAAAAAAAAAATTAAATCTGTTTCAATCCGAGTCCCTATGAAATTCCATTAAAAGTTGATTTACATCTCCAAAAACCTTTTCATTTTTAAGTTCTGGAACTTCAGGACGCGTAACAACAACCACAGGGATTCCAAGTTCAAGTGCAGCATCTATCTTTGAGGGAGTACCTCCTGTTTCACCACTCTCCTTCGTGAGCACAACAGATGCATGGTACTCTTCCATCAGAACCTTGTTGAAGTCCTTTGAAAAGGTTCCCTGCATCGCCATTATGTTTTCACCTGTCATTTCCAGTTCAAAACATTTATTCAATGAATATATTGATGGTACAACTCTTGCAACAATATTTTCTGGAGATATTAATTTAGTTAAATGGTGAATGGTTGAAACACCTGCAAGGTGCATTATTTTAGGATTTAAATTGTTTTTATCTTTTAAATCCTTTTCTGCACCTTTTTCTAAAGTTTTTTCTGCAATCTCCTTCACCTTTGAAGCTGCTTCTTCAAATGATCTGACTTCATATATCAGATCATCTTCTGGAAGTGGTATTTGGGGTCTTTCAAATCTTATATATTTTATTCCTGCTATTTTTGATGCCTCAATTGCATTTTTGGTTGCTTCAGCTGCAAATGGATGGGTTGCATCCACAAGAACTTCTATATTTTTTTGGGATAGGATCTGAACCATTTCGTCCACACCCAATCCCCTTGATATAACATGAGAAGCCCCTGCGGATCTTGCAAGTTCACCGCCGTACCTTGTGGTTGTGGTGGCAAGTACTTCATTATCTTCAGAGGCTGTTAGTCCTTCAATTATTCTGACTGCATCACGTGTACCAGCCATCACCATTATCCTCATTTTATCAACTTCTCAGATATGAATTCACTTATGAAGATAATTGCTGCAACCACAACTATTAAAACCCAATCCATTGCCCCAATTGCGGTTGTTCTGAATATTCCCTGAAGGAAGGGCACGTATATTACACATACCTGGAGCAGGAATGATGCTGCAACAGCCATTAGCAATGTTTTGTTGGGCACCCTTCCCTTGGCCTTGCAGTTGAACACGTTGAATATCTGGAACATCACGAAGACTGTGAATGCCATGGTTGTTGCTTTAAGCACACTTGAACCTGATGTGAGTTCGTAGTAGTAGAGTGCAAGGGTTCCAATACTCATCACAACTCCAGCAAAAGTTATCCTTATGAGGTTCTTCCTGTGAAGGATGTTTCCCTTGCTTGGTAGGCGTTCCATAACGTCTGCCTCTGAAGGTTCAACACCCAGAGACTGGGCTGGAGGACCGTCCATTATTATATTTATCCACAGTATCTGAATTGGGTTGAAGGGTATTGGCAGATTTGCAAGGGATGCAACTGTTATTGTGAGTATTGCACCTATGTTAGTTGAAAGCTGGAATTTAACAAACCTTTTGATGTTATCGAAGATTGTTCTTCCCTCTTTAACAGCTTTAACTATCGTTGCGAAGTCATCATCCTGCAGGAGCATGTCTGCAGATTCCTTGGCAACATCTGTACCGGAACCCATTGCAACACCAATGGCTGCCTTTTTAAGTGCAGGTGCATCGTTAACCCCATCCCCAGTCATTGATACAACATGACCCCTTGAACGCAGTGCCTCAACGATTCTAACCTTCTGCTCAGGGAAAACACGTGCGTACACATTAACTTCTTCAACCACGTTCTTGAACTCCTCATCACTGAGGTTATCAAGGTCTGAACCTGTTAAAACCTTTCCACCGCCCATGGCACCATCTAAAATTCCAATTTCTGATGCTATGGCTGCTGCTGTGTCCTTATGATCACCCGTTATCATTACAACGTTGATCCCTGCTTTTTTACAGGTTGCAACAGCTTCCCTAGCCTCTTTACGTGGCGGATCCATCATTCCCACGAGCCCCACAAATATCAGATCATTTTCAAGGGCTTCTTTGTCCTCTAAATCCGCACTGGAATCTATTTTTTTGTATGCCAATGCTAAAACCCTCAGGGCACTTGAAGTCATGTTTTTGAGTTCTTCAAGAACTTCTTCCCTGTTGTCCTCTGTGATATCCGAAATTTCTCCTGCCTCTTCAACACGGCTGCATCGTTGGAGTATGATCTCAGGAGCACCCTTGGTTAATACATACCTTTCGCCGTTGAACTCGTTGACAGTGGTCATTCTCTTCCTTTCACTGTCAAGGGGTATTTCAAAGATTCTTCGATGGGTTTTTTCAAGTTCTTCACGGGTGTAGCCATTTTCATCAGCAAATATGAGCATTGCACCATCTGTTGGATCTCCAAGGATCCTTCCATTTGAGAGGGTGGAGTTGTTACAGAGTGCTGAAACTGTGTAGGCCATTTCAGGGGATGTGATCTTGGTCTGACGCACGGTCATCTTGTTCTTTGTGAGTGTTCCAGTTTTATCTGTACATATGGTTGTGCATGAACCCAGGGTTTCCACAGCAAGAAGTTTTCTTACAACTGCATTGCTCTTAGCCATTCTCTGCATTCCAAGGGCCAGTGTTAGGGTTAAAATTGCAGGTAAACCCTCAGGTACAGCTGCAACTGCAAGTGAAACTGCAGTCATGAAGTTTTCAACGATGGGTACTCCCTTGAAAAACTGGAGTGCAAATATTCCAGAACACACAACAACAGCTATGAGGCCCATCATCTTTCCAAGACTGGCTATTCTATCTTGAAGGGGGGTTTTTGCCTCTTCTTCTTGTATCATCTCTGCAATTTTACCTATGGCAGTGTTCATTCCAATTTCAACAACAACTCCCAATCCACGTCCCATTGAAACACTGGTATCCATGAAGGCCAGGTTCTTTGTTTCCTCATCCGATACAAATGTTTCATCTTTTTTAACAGGTTTTGATTCACCAGTTAGTGCAGATTCATCAACGAGAAGGTCGTAACTTTTTATTATCCTTATGTCTGCAGGAATTTTGTCTCCTTCTTCAACAACAACGATATCTCCAACTGTGAGTTCAGCAGCCGGAATTTTAACCTTTTTACCGTCACGTACAGCAACTGCTTCTGCAGAACTCATGTCTTTGAGCTTGGCCATTGCTTCTTCAGCACGATTCTCCTGTATGAACCCTACACTTGCATTTAAAACAACCACAATTAGTATTACAGCCGCATCTGTAGTGTCTCCTACAAAAGCCGCAGCAACTGCAGCCACAATAAGTAGAATTATAAGGAAATCTTTAAACTGACCTAAAAACCTTCTTAAAGGCCCTGGTTTTTCTTCTTCCACCAACTCATTTGTTCCATATTTAATAACACGTTTTTGAGCTTCTTCAGTTTTTAATCCATCTGATTTGGATTCTAAATTATCTAAAACTTCATCAACGCTTAGACTTTGCCATTTCATTGTTACACATCTTGTAAAAAACTGCTTTTTCATAATTTATGAGTTTCATCTTTTTTTTTGTATTCAAAAATTCAGTTGAAAGTGGTTTTATTATTAAATCTGATCCCACTGCCTCTGCAACCTCCACTATGTAGGGTTGAAGTTCTTCTGGAGGTCTTATTGAATAAATAAGTGAAGCACCAGCATATATTTTTAAGTTGGGATCTGTAATATCATCTTTGACAACACCATCATGGGAAGGTTTAATATCTGTCATGATAATATTCATCTTATGATGTTCCTTCAGTTTGAGTGCAACCCTCGGGAAACCACCAACACCAACCTCAACGATCTTAGAGGTTTTATCATAGTTTTTTAGAATGTAATCTGATAAATCGTTCCACATCATATCACTACACTGTTTAATGGAGAAATTCATGATAATAAGAGAATTCCGGCGTCCAGATATCAAAAGGGTCCTTGAAATCGAGGAATCTTCCTTCGACGACCCCTACCCATCCAGTGTCCTTGTTGAAATTTACAACCTTGGAGCTGGTTTTCTGGTTGCCCAGGAAGATAATAGTATTGTGGGATATATTATATTTTGGATCAGATTTGAAGATGAGGGTCATATAATTTCAATTGCAGTTGACAAAAAATACAGGCGGAAGGGTGTTGGTTCCAAACTCGTTGAAACTGCCATGGAAATATTCAAAAAGTACAACGTAAAAACAATAAAGTTAGAGGTCAGACTTGGAAATCGTGGGGCACAGAAGTTCTACAGATACCTTGGATTCCATGAAAAAAAGGTTCTTGAAAATTACTACGAGGATCTTGAAAATGCCATGATTATGAATCGGGAACTGATGAAACCAACAGAACTGAACATTGAATATGGAAATGAATCAAAGGTTGATAAAAATTCTCAATAGACTCCAGGAAACATCAGCAAAATCCAGGAAAGAGTGAAGAAGATAATGTTTATTTAAACTTAAATATTAAATTAATCCAGTTATAATCCTTTAATATGAATTTTATATAATAAATAATATTTATTTGAGGAATTAAGCTCATATATTAATTAATAAATTGAATATTTAGATGAAATGGAATATGGTATCAAATACTAATAAAATAAATAGTTATTTGTAATAATGCGGTGATGCAATGCTAAAAGAGGCAAAATTAGCTTTAGAAGACGGAACAATATTTAAAGGAGAAAGATTCGGTTCTGAAACCACTAAAACTGGTGAAGTGGTTTTTACAACAGGAATGACTGGATACGTTGAATCACTTACAGATCCTTCCTACAAAGGCCAGATACTAATGTCAACATATCCCTTACAAGGTAACTATGGAGTATCCTCAGAGTGGTTTCAATCAGAGGGGATAAAGGCTGAAGGATTTATTGTAAGGGAGAATAACCCCTACACATCCCACAGTTTATCAGAAAAAAATTTATCAGAATTTTTAGCTGAATATGAAATTCCAGGTATAAGTGGAATAGACACCCGTGCCCTCACCCTGAAGATCAGAAGATTCGGAGCCATGAAAGGAGCTCTTACAACAGAAGAAATATCCGATGAGGAACTTCTGGAAATGGCAAAAGCCCAAAAGGGTATAGAAGAACTGGACCTTGTGGATGAGGTATGTGTTTCAGAGCCCAGAATATTTGGTGAAAACTACGATAAATGGGCTGTTATTCTTGACTGTGGTATAAAACAGAACAGCATCAATGCACTGCTTAAAAGAGAAGTTGGAGTTGTTGTGTTACCCTACAAGACTGATGTTAAAGAGATCATGGACTACGAAGCTGATGCAATGCTTGTTTCAAGTGGCCCTGGAAATCCGGAAAGGGTTGGAAATGCCATTGAAACCGTTCAAAAGCTCCAGGAAAAGCTCCCAATATTTGGAATATGCCTTGGTCAGCAGATAATCAGCCTTGCATTCGGTGCTAAAATCTACAAAATGAAGTTCGGTCACAGGGGAATAAACCAACCAGTTAAGGACCTTAAAACTGGAAAGGTTTCAATAACATCCCAGAACCACGGTTTCACAGTTGATCCAGAGTCTGTACAGGGTTTACCAATAAATATAACCCAGTTAAATCTCAACGACGGCACTCCTGAAGGAATAGAACATAATGAACTGCCAATTTCAAGTGTGCAGTACCATCCAGAGGCTGGGCCTGGTCCACATGACACTGATTACTACTTCGACAACTTCGCTGAAACCCTAAAAAAATACTAAATTTAAATACTCAAAAATTCAATTGTAGACAGATAAAACCCCTAAATTATAATAAAAAGATTTTAAAAAATAATAACTGAGGGTATTTATTTAATTGTAGATTGAAATACCTGAGATCATAGTAAGGCAAATAATTTATTAAAATTAATTGTTAAAGTAAATGGATTATAATAATTGCTAATTAAGAGAATTAGGTAGAGGATCATAAATGCCAAAGGACGCAGACATAAAAAAAGTTCTCATTATTGGATCGGGACCCATTCAGATTGGTCAAGCAGCTGAATTCGATTATTCAGGTTCGCAGGCATGTAAATCCCTCATGGAAGAGGGAATTGAAACTGTGCTCGTGAACAGTAACCCTGCAACAATACAGACTGACATCGACACTGCTGACAGAGTCTATGTGGAACCCTTAACCCCTGAAATCGTTGGAAAAATAATAGAAAAGGAGAAACCAGATGCCATACTTCCCACAATGGGTGGACAGACCGGTTTAAATGTTGCCACCGGCCTTGAGAAGATCGGTGCCCTTGATGGAATTAAGGTCATAGGATCTTCTGTTCAAACTATAAGGAACGTTGAAGACCGTGACCTTTTTGGACACTTCATGATGAAGCTTAACGAGCCCATACCCAAGTGCAGGGCAGTAACTTCCCTTGAAGAAGCTCTAGATGCTGTTAAAGAGATCGGTTATCCTGTGATAGTCAGACCTGCCTTCACACTGGGAGGAACAGGAGGTGGAGTTGCCCATAATCAAGAAGAGCTGATTGAAATTGCAACCAGAGGCCTTGACATGAGCTTCATAAACCAGGTTCTCATTGATGAGTCTGTTATTGGATGGAGAGAATTTGAATACGAGGTAATGAGGGATAAAAACGACACCTGTATCATAGTCTGTAACATGGAGAACATGGATCCCATGGGAATACACACTGGTGAGAGCATAGTTGTTGCTCCAAGCCAGACCCTCTCAGATGTTGACAATCAACGCCTCAGAAATGCTTCAATCAAGATCATAAGGGCCCTTCAGATACAGGGAGGGTGTAACATCCAGTTCGCTGTTCACCCAGACACAGGGGATTATAAGGTCATTGAAGTGAACCCCAGGGTGAGCAGAAGCAGTGCACTTGCATCCAAAGCCACAGGATATCCAATTGCAAAGATATCATCCAAGATAGCAGTTGGAATGACCCTTGATGAAATACAGAACGATATAACCAAGGAAACACCCGCATCATTTGAACCATCACTTGATTACGTGGTTGCAAAGGTGCCGAGATGGCCATTCGATAAGTTCAAGGGAATTAAACGTGAAATTGGAGTTCAGATGCAGTCAACTGGAGAAGTTATGGCAATAGGTCGAACTGCAGAGGAAGCACTTCACAAAGCCATAAGATCCCTCGACATCGGTAAAAACAGCTTTGAAGAGGTTCCATTCACAGAGGACCTCCTTAGAAATGCAACGGATCAACGCATATTCCATATTTACAGTGCCCTGAAATCTGGAATGACAGTTGAAGAATTACATGAAATAACACAGATAAACACCTTCTTTTTATATAAGATACTCAACATCATTGAATTTGAGAACAAGTTAACCAAATTAAGTAGTGCAAATAAAGATGATGTTTTAAGTTCTGAAATCCTTAAAAAAGCTAAGAGAATGGGATTCCCAGACCGTAAGATCGCCAAGTTCGCAGGGTGCTCTGAAAAATCCGTCCGTAACATTCGAAAGGAGAAAGCCATATTACCAACCTACAAAATGGTTGACACTTGTGCTGCAGAATTTGAAGCAAAAACACCATACTATTACAGTACATACGAAGATGAAGATGAAGTAGCTGTTTCTGATAATAAAAAAGTTGTTATAATTGGTGCCGGACCTATAAGGATTGGGCAGGGAATAGAATTTGATTACTGCTGTGTTCATGCAGCAATGGCACTTAAAGATGAAGGAATTGAAACAATAATTATAAACAACAACCCAGAAACCGTCAGTACCGATTACGATATCTCAAACAAGCTCTACTTCGAACCATTAACACTGGAAGATGTCATGAACATCATTGACAAAGAAAAACCTCATGGAGTCGTTGTCCAGTTCGGAGGTCAAACATCCATAAACCTTGCAGTACCCCTTGCAGAAGAAGGTGTGAAAATACTTGGAACTCCCCATGAAAGTATTGACCGTGTTGAAGATCGGGAGAGGTTCACAGAGGTTTTAGAGAAACTTGAAATACCTCAGGCAGATTATGGTATTGCAAACTCTTTTGAAGATGCCAGTAAAGTTGCAGCAAGGATAGGTTTCCCAGTACTAGTCAGACCATCCTACGTTCTCGGTGGAAGGGCCATGGAAATTGTATATGATGATGAAGAGCTCAAGGAGTACATGAAGGAAGCCGTGAAAATATCACCAGAACACCCTATACTCGTTGATAAGTTCCTTGAAGATGCAATTGAAATAGATGTTGATGCACTCTGCGATGGTGAAGAAGTCTTCATTGGAGGCATAATGGAACATATAGAAGAAGCAGGAGTCCATTCCGGAGATTCTGCATGTGTGATACCTCCTCAAAGTATTTCCAAAGAGGTTATCCAGACCATCAAAGACCACACAAAAAAACTTGCCCTTGAACTGGATGTTGTTGGGCTTATGAACATCCAGTACGCTGTTAAAATGGAAAAACCCGGAAAGGCCATAGTTTACATCATTGAGGCCAACCCACGTGCAAGTCGTACAGTTCCATTCGTAAGTAAAGCTGTTGGAGTACCACTTGCAAAGGTTGCAGCAATGCTCATGATGGGTAAAAAACTCAGAGACTTCGGATTAAATGATGAAATTAAGATTAAACACGTTGCTGTTAAGGAATCCATATTCCCATTCATAAAAATTCCAGAGGCAGACTCAGTACTGGGGCCTGAGATGAAGTCCACAGGGGAAAGTATGGGAATAGATGAAAACTTTGGAGTTTCCTACTTCAAGGCACAGCTTTCAGCAGGCATGGAACTTCCAAAAGAAGGTAAAGTATTCATAAGTGTTAAGGATGCCGACAAAGACAGTATCCAGGACATAGTTAAGGATGCAGCTTCAATGGGATTCCAGCTTGTGGCAACTAAGGGAACTGCAGAAGCAGTTAAGGAACATGTGTCCATAGAAACCATCCGCAAGGTAAGTCAGGGATCACCCAATATACGTGATGCAATGCTTGATGGTGAAATAAACCTTATAATAAACACACCCTCAGGCAGGCAATCTGCAGATGATGGTTACCATATAAGAAGACTTGCAGTTGAACTTGGAATACCCTATGTTACTACACTTGCAGGAGCTCGGGCCGTTCTCACAGCAATTGAGAAGGTTAAAGATGGAAGTATTGATGTCAAATCTCTAAATGAATACCATGAATTAATTGAATAAAAAGAGGGATACATATTAACCTTTTTTTTATTTGATCCTCTTATTTAAGCCCCTAAAATCAGATTTTCTTTCTATTTTTTATTTATAATTATTTTTAAAATGAGGAGACTAAAATTAAAAAATTTTTTAATAGTATCTTCAATGAATAATTTTAATAAGGGTTTAAAAGTTGTTTTTTAAGAAATAAAATCGTTTCAAACCTTTTATTTAATATTCAACTGATTTTTTTTCTTGATTTTTTAAAAACTACAAACTAATAAATAGTAAGGACAAAAATATCTTATTTTATATGATCACCATTAAAAACGCTAGGGTTCTCTACGGAGAGAACATGGAAGTTCATAAAGCAAACATCCTCATTGAAGATGATAAAATAGTTGAAGTATCAGAACATGCACATGGAGGAAGGGTTGTAGATGCTTCAGGTTGTATAGTTGCCCCTGGACTTATAAATTCCCATATTCACATAGGAGATTCAGTTGCAAAGGATGTTGGAGATGGACAGCACATAGATAAAATAGTTAAACCTCCAGATGGAATAAAACACAGGATACTGAATGAAACTCCTCCAGAGAAAATCATTGAATCAATGCGAGACTCCATGAGGCACATGCTCGAAACAGGTACAACAACATTCATTGATTTCAGAGAGGGAGGATTTGAAGGTATTGAACTTCTTGAAGAAGCTTCAAGGGATATTCCAATACGGAAGATCGTGCTGGGGCGCCATGATTCATTCATGGACCCTGAAGTTGAAACATCGAATGTGCGAAAAACTGCAAAAAAACTTCTCAGATCATGCGATGGGATTGGTTTAAGTGGTTTTGGTGAAATAAGGGATGATGTGGCACTTGAGATTACAAAGACCTGTAAAAAATATGGTAAAATCTCTTCCATACACGCTGCAGAGTACGGTGCAGTTCAAAGACAATCTTTAAAAACAAGCGGCAACACTGAAGTTCAGAGAGCTTTGAAAACCGGCTTTGACCTTCTGGTACATTTAACATCCCCCCTTGATGATGATTTGAAGGTCACAGGCCTTGAGGGCGTGCCTGTTGTTTCATGCCCACGTTCAAATGGAGCATTGTCTGTGGGCATACCTCCAATAAAGGAGATGATGGACAACAACATAAATCTTCTCCTTGGAACTGACAATGTGATGTTCAACTCCCCAAACATGTTTCATGAGATGGAGTATGCTCTTAAAGCTACAAGAGGCCTTTACAAAGAGTATCTATCCCCAGTTGATGTGTTTAAGATGGCAACTGTCAACGCTGCAAGGGCACTCAACCTGAACTCCGGATACATTCAGGAGGATAAGGTTGCTGATCTCATAATAGTTAAACAGATCTCTGAAAATCCAGTGTTGTCCCTCATAAATAGGGCTGAATCGAAAAACATAATAGGATTAATAACAGAAAGTAAATTAATATAAAGAGGTGAACCTATGTACAAAAAAATACTACTGCCAACAGATGGTTCAAAATATGCAAATAAAGCTGCTGAACATGCCATCTGGATTGCAAGTGAAAGTTGTGCTGAAATAATTGTTTTAAATGTGGTTGAAACTTCTTCACTTGTTGGATTACCTGCAGAAGATCTCATAGTGAAAATAACAGAGATGCTGAAGGAAGAGGGAAAATTAGCCATAGAACACATCGTTGAACTAGCAGAAGATAGCCCAACAGAAGCTAAATGTGAAAAAACCTTAAAGATCACATCAAAAACAAAAGAAGGTTCTCCTGCAGAAGCCATATTGAAAACTATTAAAGAAGAAGACATAGATCTTGTTGTGATGGGAACTTCTGGAAAACATGGACTGGACAGATTTTTATTGGGAAGTGTAACTGAAAAAGTGGTTAGATCAGCAGGCTGCCCAGTCTTAGCAGTACATTGATCTAAAATTTTTTAATTCAATTTTTAAAAAAAAACAGTGCTAATTAGTTTTATGCATGAATTAGCAGGTGTAACAATGCTTGTAAAAGAGATAATGTCAGAGGACATACACTACATACATGTTCCAGGTAACCGTGCCAACGCACTGGAACTTATGAGAGATAAGAACGTATCAGGATTACCCGTTGTCAAAAAAGGAACCAAAGAAATTGTTGGAGTACTCACAAGAACAGATCTTGTTGAAAACCCTGATGAAGAGCAAATAGCCCTTATAATGACCCGAAACCCAATAACCGCATCTCCAGATGATGATGTTAAAGAGATCGCAGACAAGATGATGGAAAACAACATAAGAAGAGTTCCAATAACCGAAAATGGAGCCTTAGTTGGTCTTGTAACTGCATCAGACATGATAAACAACGCTTTATGGAAGATGGAAGTTAAGGATCCTGTTGAGGATTACATGCTCAGAAACATTCCAACAACCTGGGAGAGAACTCCCCTCAATGTTGCATTTGGGATAATGAGATACTTCAACCTCAAGGTTTTACTGGCCCTTAACAACGAGGGAAAACTTTCAGGTATACTCACAGAAACAGATTTCATAGATGAAAGTGAGGTTGTATCTGAAAGGACTGTTCACAACACTTCTGTAGGTACTGAAGGGGATAAATGGTCATGGGACAGTAAAAGCGTGCTTTACGTCATTAAGAATCATCTTAAATTTTCTGATAAAGAAGTCAGGGATGTTGCAACACCGGATCCTGTTATTGCAACAACAAAAACACCTGTTCAGGAATGTGCAAATAAGATGAAACAGAAAAAAATTGAACAGATTCCTGTGATTGATGTTGAGGGAGATCTGGTTGGACTTGTCAGGGCCATAGATTTAATAAGAGCTATCAGCGATTAAAATGTCAAAAATTCCAATTTTAAAGATAAAGGGGGATCCAGAAACCATAAGGATCATCGCCAAAAAGGGTGGAGACGTATCAATACAGACAATAAACCTGAAATTCATAATGGCAAACCTATGGTGGGATGGGGCCCCTGAACTTGAAACTTTCTTCAACGTGATGGAGTTAACAATTAAAAGAGCCCTTAAAGAAGTTCATGAATTTGAAAAATTGACAATTGATTATACCTACCGAGCAAATGACAGCCTCGAGGATGCATCTGAGATAGTGGTGGAAATAAACGATGTTAAAGCCGATGAAGTGGATGTAGAAATAGCTGGAAGGTTTATAAGCCTCCTTGGAGAGGATGATAGGGGATTTTTCAAGAGGCTCACAAGTTCACGTAGAAGGGTTGAAGAAACAGTTCACAAAGAGATTTAAAAAAAAGAATTGAGTTATTTTTTAATGAAGCAATTAAATAATTGAATTCTTTATGGAATTTATTTTTTCTAAAATTTTTATTTCTTTTATATAGCCCTTCTAACATGGGGTAAAACTTCAATAAGAAGTTTTTCAGCATCTTCTTTGTCAATAACTCTTCTTGCAACAATTTTACCCTTTTTGAAGATTGTAACATTTCTTCCTTCTGTTTCAAGCATTGCTATGCCCATTTCAGTAGAACATTTGACACTGCCAAGTTTTTCAAGTTCTCCACATGTGCTTTTTATGTTAACGCTGTAGGGAAGTTCTGTTTCAAACATGATCTTGTTCTTCTCATCTTTACATGGTTTGTAAACAACAATATCCTTTTTTGAATCTCCATGATCCCCTATATCCATTGTGACCCTTTTAAAGCCCACAGCTTTGAGTTCTGAATCAATGTGACTTAATACTCCCCTGTTTAAGAGTTTATCTATTTCTTCAACTTCAATGAGTGCAGTATCCTCATTATCCCTGACCCTTACTACAGTAGAACCTGTAAGTCCCTTCAGAAGTGATTCTGCATATTTTATCCTGTTTATCTTTTTAGGGGTTATTTCACTATTTTTTGATATTCTTGTTGCAAGACATGTGGTTGAAGGTGAATAGTTCAGTCCCATGGACCCCAGTAGTTCTTTTACTTCTTCTGCTGTGAAGCCTGCCTTGACCAGAGGATTTTTAATATTTTTGTTGTAGTTCACCATTATTCCAGGCCTATCTTCAAGGAGATCACTTATGTTGGTACCGTCTGCTATTTCATCAAGGTTTTCCTGGGCCATTATCTCCCCAAGTTTGGAGTACATCTTGTTTTTGCAGACGTAGCACCTGTTTGGTGGATTTGATTTGAATGATTCATCCGTGAGAAAATCATCCTTCACAACCCTATGTTTTATTCCTATTTCCTCTGCCATTTTCCTGGCATTTTCCACAAAATCATTGGGCATAACCCCATTGTCAATTGTAACAGCAAGCAATTCCTTTGAAACTTCTACTGCAACTTTTGCAAGGAGTGTGCTGTCAGCACCGCCTGAAAAGGCAACAAGAACCTTTTTATCACGAATTTCTTCCTTTAATATCTCTAATTTCTTTTCTATTTCCATTAAAATCATTCCATGAGCTTTAATTTTTAATTTAAAATTTTAACGTGATTTGAGAGCAATAATGGTATGTAAGGATGTTAAATCTAAAATTACAGTTTATAAACTCTTTTTTATGTATTCTAGAACTTCAACTGCATCTTCCCTTTTCACATCAACACTTCTTTCATCCAAAAATCTTTCAAGAACCTGCTTTTTAGATTCATCAATGCCTGAATCACTTAAAACCTTTCTGTAGGTCCTCTTAGGATAATAAATCGATTTTGCAGTCTGAATGAGGGTTTTAAAGTCTTCTTCGCTTATTAGCTTTTCATTTAACGCTGCCTTGAAATTGTACCCCATAGTAACCAGGGCTTCTGATAGCTGTTCCAGGGTTTTGGGGTTGAAAACAACCGCAACATCATCATCAGCTTCTATTAACCCTCCTTTATAGTAACTGTAAACTCTGCCCACCCCAATCATTCCAAAATCATCAAGTTCAGATGCCCTTAGTGCACCCATACTTGCACCACCAACAACTGTAACACCTTCTTTTAATGCTTTGAGTATTTCTTTATGGGAAACAGCAGGTTTTTGATGGAAAACACCATCAATAATTGCTATTACATCTGGTTTATCCTTCAAAGCTGTTAAAATATCACCTCTGCCAACAGGGGGGCGATAATCTGCTATCAAAATTTCAGATGCTTTATTAGGATGTAGCGAAGGGCCTGTAAACACTACGATCTTTTTATCTGTGATCTTTTCATTTTTATCCAATTCAAATCCTCTTATTGTTTTATCCAGCTTCATTAGATCGGATGATTATTTTTGAATGATTATTTAATCACCAAATAATAACTATTAACGTGAAAACTTAATAAATAATTTTCTACTTCAAAAATAAGGACTGAAAATGGATTTTTAAAGAATAAATTTTAAAAATAGTTGAAATTAGGTATAAGTAGATATAACTAAAAATAATTAATAATAATTTTCGAAATCACTGCTTCCAACGATTTCTTCATGAAGCTTTAAAATTCTTGGAATTGATGGATGATCCGATCCAAGCCTTTTTTCCCATTTTTTTATGACGAAGTTGATTCCAACTTCTTCTGTACCATGTACAAGGTTGTCTGCATGGGCCACAATTTTCTCCTCAAGTGTAATGGGTATGTAATCCTTAGCTGGTAATCCAAGTGCTTCTGCTTCTAATTGAGGTATTCCTGCACCTATATGTCTTTCAGCAATTCTCTGGACTTCGATGGGAAATTCTCTCTTACGGAGTATTTCTGCACCCACCACCCCATGGAATATACTGTGGGTTTTTGATCTACCAATATCATGGAGCAATGCTCCTTCTTCAACCAAATCCACGTCCACATTGTCAAAATTAGAGGATAATTGCAGTGCCTTCCTTGAAACTGTTTTACAATGTTCAACTATGTTATCAGACAGTAACTCGTCTAAATTCTCTAAGATTAAATTTGTATTCAAGTATTCTTCCTCAAACTAATTTAAAAATAAGGTTTGATTTCAATGAATTCAACTCATTTTTTGCATCATTTCCTTCAATTCAGTTATAACTGCAGAGTTATCCTGATATTCTAAGTTGCCACCACATTTTGGACATATGAAGTTGTTTTCAGATGCTTCATCGAATCTGTACCTGCATCCATTGGTTAAACATACAAAGAACATGTTTCCCTCTTCGAATTGCAGTGCCTCTTCAATTTCCCTTGAAAAATTTTCATACTTATGGGTTATTATGTCTGCAACCTTTTCTTCCTCAAACTTCCAACTGTAGGTGTACCACTGGGTTTCAGGGTCTTTGCTTCTTTTGTAACTTGCAACTCCTGCATCGTAAAGTTTGTAGAGTACTTTTCTTACAATATTAAGTCTTATTTCAGTTTCTTCTGCAATTTCTTCATCTGTTGTTTTACCCTTCAATAAACATTCAATGATAGAAACACTGCTTTCCTCATCATTTGTGATGTCCATGAGGACTTCTTGAACGGTGGGATCCATAAGCATTTAAGCTCCTCCTTTAATTATGAAAATTTGAGTAAATCCGAGATCATGGCCATTTGAACATGATCACCCATTTAGTTGGATACTTCATTTTATAATCATCTAAAACCATGATAAGATGGTTTCAATATAATCGGATTTAATGGTCGGTACCTTAGACTCATGAAAAATTATCTTCAATTGTCCATTAGTACTTTTGATATCACTCACATCAAATCGTTTACACCATTACACTCTTGAAATTTACATTCAAAATTTTCAAAATAATATAATAATCTCGGTGATATAGTATATAAACAAAATAGTATTTATATTTGTTGAATGACAATATTGCTCAAAAAAAGCAATGATTTAAAATAGGTTTAAAGAATTCTAACAATTACAGCAGGCGTGTGCTCAACAGAATCAAGCATATCCACAGTAATATCAGTTATATCTCCATCAAAAGTACTGCTCATATCGTAAACTGTTTCCATATCCATCTCATTTTTTTCATGGTATTCCTCAGTTATTTTAGCTATTTCAATTATTTTATCCAGATCATGCCTCTTTGAAATTCCCAGAGGTGTTGGACCTATTATACTTCCAAAACGACCCAAGATATATCCAAAAAATCCCATGTTGCATTTTATGCCTGAAACAGCTATGGGGAGGGATGTGAATTTTTTACCAAAAAGTTCGTAGCTGGCATCTGTATCTATGATCATCACGGTAACCCTCCTGCCGGTACTTTTCAGTAGCTCATCTTCAATATCCATTGCAACCAGTTCAGGTTTATCTGGAAGTAATGAAACGAATGTTCCAGGAACGTTACTCAAATCCACACCAGCTTCAGATGCAGGTTTAAGTGCATGTTTCAACCCATAATACTCCAAAATAACCCTTTTATGAGATCTGGCTTCTGGAGGAAGTTTTCTGAGATTATGAATAGTTCTTTTCTTTATCCGGAAAATTGGGCCCAAAATATAACCCCATAAATATTTGGACCAGAGATCAGCCAGAAGTATGGACATAATTGATGGTTCAAATTCAGCTTCATCAACCAGCCTACCCTGGGATACAGATATGGGAGTTTCAGAGATAACTAAAAAATCACCATCTTCAATCAGATCTGCAGCACCATGAATTATGGTTTTATAAGGTTCACCAGGTTTTATGTATCCTGTCTTAATTGGTATGGTGATGTAATTCAGTTTCTTATCCAATGAATGTTCAGCCACTTCATCACCACCCATATATCCAGAATAGATTCTTCAATCTCACAGTATCATCTTGATTAAAAATAATTTGTTAGTCAAAACCTTCTTCAAAGTATTATAAAATAAAAATTGAGAAGTTTCATCCCTTGATTGGTGGTGCCCATACCTTAAGGTCTATTCCCTCTATTATGGCCCGTTTACCTTCAAGCTGGACAATAACTCCAGAATGGACTTTCTGCATCATACAATGGCCTGGAAGGAATCTAACTGTTTCACCAATACTGGGTATGTTTCCCTCGATTATGCCCTCAAATCCTCCAACCATACATATTCCAATGTCCATGAATTCAAAGTCTGATTCTGGATCAAGTCTGTGGCACGGTCCCACCATGTGAACCGTTATGAGGCCGTTATCTTCACTTAAAATCTTTGCAAAGTGGGTGATTGGACATGCAAGTGGCCTGTACCTTACAACATCTCCTGCTTTGAGTTCTTTATGCGTGAAGGGGTAGAGAACTTCTCTGCAGGAACGTTCCCCTGGAAGGGGATTTAATATGAAATCTGCTTCGTAGCCATCCAGAACACCTACAAATTTCTCTTCTTCAGGGATCACATTCTCTTCCTTGAGGATCTCCCTTATTTCACTTCTATTTTCATCGAATATTTCCTGGAGGAGGAATCTGCAGCTTTCAAGATTTACCTTGTTTTTCAAGAGGAAGTGTGCAAACTCCTCGCACCTTGCGTATCCACACACACCACAGTTGAAGCCAGGTAACAGTTTCAAAAGCCTTGAGCGTGGATCTGTGTTAGTTGAACTGTTGCTCATAAATACACCTATAATACATAATAATCTGCTTTAAAATTTATTCGCCGTTATTCCCCTTCGTAACTCTGGAATCCATCAATTCTACGGAGTATTCCTCGGTGATATTTTTTGTTAACCTTGGTTTCACCAACACAAAGTGTGCACACAGCAAGAGGTGCTGAATGTCTTAATTTTTCCTCGTCAAGGGCTACTTCTTTGGATTTTATCATTTCTTCAGCCAGTTCAACACATCCCTGACCTGAAAGTCCATTTGCTTCTATTATTTTACATTTGGGGTTTACTTCAAGGACTCTTTCCCTGAATATTTCACGTTCAGCCTGAGATATCATGTCACCCTTTGTTACGACTGCAATATCTGCAGTACTAAGAAATGGACCAACTTTAAGGGGAGTGTTGGGTCCACTGGTTGCGTCTATAACACAGACACCAAGACAGTTCATTGTGTATGGGGCACATCTGTGGCAGAGCCCTGCTGTTTCAACAACAAGAAAATCTGATTCATTTTCCTCTGCCCAGCTTATCATGTCATCTATGTTGTAGATTGCATAGTGGTCTGGACACATGTCCATGGAAAGTCCCACCTTCGTTGGTACCCCAACTTTGGCAAATTTTTTATCATCATCTGTGTACAGGCAGTCGATTTTAACCACAGACGATTTGAGATCCCTTTGTTTAAGATTTTTAAGGGCATGTATCAGTACAGCTGTCTTTCCAGAACCTGGAGTTCCGGCAACAATTACCATCCTCATAATTTCACATCTTCCATGTTTATATCTTCAATAACTTCTCCGTTACGCACCTTGTCCCTTAAACTGAGCATGAGTTCATCGATCTTATTCAGTTTTTGAGATATGGCTTTTTCTGCAGGTGTTGTTCCTACAACATTCTGCATTCCCCCACTCTTCATGACTATACGTTTATCTGTCATCAAGGCAAGCACCGGGTCATGAGTTACAACCATGACTATCTTTCCATGCCCTGAGAGGACCTTAAGGGCGTCATGCTTTCTTATACCTGCATTCTCTATTTCATCAATGAGTACAATTGGAGAATCACTGATAATTGCCACATCTGCCACCATTAAAGCTCTTGATTGGCCCCCACTTAAAATTGTAAGGTCAAAATCCTTTTTTATGGGTTCTCCTGTGAGTGTGTTGGCCAATTTTATAACGGAATCCACACATTTGTCACTGGCACCCCTGCATTTAGCGTGAAGATTTAAGAAATCACCAACAGACATGTCCGCAAGGAAATTCATGTTCTGGGACAGCTGTGCCACCATTTTTTTACGGGGATTGGTTCTGTCCTCGTAGCTGGGTTCCTCATCATTTACAAGGATTTTCCTGCGTGAAAATGTATCTTCCTGTGCGAGTTGTTCTATGTCACCTATGAGAGAACTTTTACCACTCCCTGTGGGACCAACAACCCCAAATATTTCACCTTTTTTTATGATTACTTCTTCAACAGGTTCTTTATTTCCCTGTTTGTCGTAGCCGCCTATAACAGTTATTTTTTCTATCATTGCAGGTTCACCTTTCCCAAAGTGTCTCCCCTCAACCCCATTCTCATGGTTTCAAGTGCCGTTATTTCATCAGGTGGGATATTTCCAAGGTTCACATTTGCTCCAAATTTCAGTATCATGTAAACTTGCTGATTTTTATGTGGAGCTTCCCAGATTATTTTGTTGATATCCGTTTTTTTCATGAATAATTCAACATCGTCTTCTTTAACATTGCCATCACTGTCGTAGATACCTATTCCCTTTCCACCTTCCCTTGCTTCAATGAGGACTTTATCGGCACCTGCTTCTATGTCAAAATTAACAAGATCGATCCGTTGATCAATGGTCATTTCACCGTCTTTTCTTGGATCCTTCTTTCCAACCTCGGTTATTGTCATGAAGCCATTATCCTTCACTTCACGGATTATTCTTTCCCTTTCTTCAATGGATATGTCAATTGTGCCGTCAGATATTTCTATTGCCTCAAATCCAAGTTTCTGGGATTCATTTAAAAATTCTTCGAATTTATTTTGAATGTATGCAACTTCAAACAATGTCCCGCCAGGGTATGGTTTTACGTCATGGGATAAGTACGTTTCAACTTTAGCTTTTATAATGTCTCTTTCATGGACGGCTGAGGTTCCCCATCCAAATTTTGCAAGATCCACATAATCTCCAGATATTTGAAGCAGATCTTCAACAGCTCTTGGACCCATTCCTTTATCCAACATCATTGTAATGCCTTCTTCAGCATCTTTAACGTGAATCTGTGTGAGAAAATTAAATGCATTCATTGCATCACCTTGTTTTTCTATATAATTTCATGTGTTAGTTGTAGATCATATATAAACTATTTCAAATAAAATTTTAGAACTTAATAAGAATTGAATCTTTCGTTTTACTGTTTCAAATTATGAAGATCAAGATATAAAAATTGGGAATATTCAATATCCTAATAATTATTCAACATCGTAGTTAATAGAATAAATTGAAATCATCAAAAAATTACTTAAATCAAAATTCTAGTTTAATTTAAGAGATCTACATGGGAAATTTGATATAATTAATAAATTTACGGAAATCATAATTAGTAACTTTTATGCGTTAACAGCAAGTAATTCAAATATGGTAAATTAAATGAATATTGAATAGACTAGATCATTAGTATATCATCATCATAATTCATTGAATAAGAACACATCATGTAAAAATGTGAAGTGATTTTTTATGGAAAAAACTATTCATTACTTTGAAAATCCGGGCATAGAAAACACAGAAAAGCTCATAGAACTTGTTAAAGCTCGAAAAGAAGAATTAAGTATAAAGAACATTGTAATTGCATCTGCATCTGGAAGTTCAGGTGTTAAACTTGCAGAAATGATTGAGGATGCGAGTATCGTTAACGTGACTCACCATGCAGGTTTTAAAGGTGGGGATGAAATTGAGATTGAAACCAAGTACGGCCTAGAACTCGAGAAGAGGGGTGTTGAAATTTATGCAGGATCCCATTCCCTCAGCGGTGTTGGAAGGGGAATATCCAACAAATTTGGTGGTGTTACACCAGTTGAAGTAGTGGCAGAAACTTTAAGGATGTTCTCTCAGGGTTTAAAGGTCTGTGTTGAAATAAGCATCATGGCTGCAGATGCAGGGCTTATACCAACAGATACTGAAGTTATAGCCATAGGGGGCACTGGAAAAGGAGTAGATACTGCTGTGGTGCTCAGTCCTGCACACATGAACAACTTCTTTGACCTTAGGATACATGAGATCATTGCAATGCCCAGACCATAATTTGTGGGGTTATCTTTTCATCATGTTTCCAAGCAAAAGTTCAAAAATTAATCTAGAAAAACAAGTAAGTTCACAATGACGTCATAATGGAATGTTGGTGACATTTTGATGATAAAAGTCAAAAATCAGTTCTGTGATAATAAATTATTGGTAAAAAAACCGTTGCTTTTAAATATGAGTTGTTACAATAACACAATAAGTATTAGTAACATTAGCTGTGGGGGTATGAATTGAAATCTCTTATAAACAATACCATAAAAGAATCTGAAAAGAGAAGGGAAAGATCAGAAGTTGAAGCCCATCATGAATATGATGATAGCATCGACAGCGATCTTAAAGAGATTATACAAAGAAGCCGGGCTAAAATCTATGTTATTGGAACTGGAGGGGCAGGGAATAACACAGTTTCAAGACTTAGTGAAATAGGAATAGCCGGAGCAGGAACTATTTCGGTAAATACCGACGCACAGGATCTTTTCTACTCAAAATCAGACCATAAAATACTCATTGGTCGGGACACATGCGGAGGTCTTGGAGCCGGCGGAGTGCCTGATGTAGGCGAACAAAGTGCTGAGGAAAGCGAAGAACAGATCAAAGCCAAACTCGAAGGTTCAGACATGGTCTTTGTAACCTGCGGTCTTGGTGGAGGAACAGGAACCGGTTCTGCACCAGTTATATCCAAACTGGCAAAGAAACTAGGGGCTCTTACAATAGCAGTTGCAACAATGCCATTCAGTGCAGAAGGACTCAGAAGAAGAGAAAACGCTGAAAAGGGACTTGAAAAGCTCCAAAATGCTGCAGACACCGTAATAGTCATCCCAAACGACAAGCTCCTTGAAGTAGCACCTAACCTGCCAATAAACAAGGCTTTCATGGTTGCAGATGAGATACTTGGAAGGGCTGTGAAGGGCATAACAGAACTCATAACCAAACCTGGTTTAATCGGCCTGGACTTTGCAGATATAAGAAGCATCATGATGGGCTCAGGAATGGCAATGATAGGAATGGGCGAATCCGACTCAGGTGACAGGGCAATAGAATCTGTTCATGAAGCACTCAACAGTCCTCTTCTGGACCTGGACATATCCAATGCCAAAGGTGCACTCATTAACATATCTGGAAGCTCAGACCTGACACTGCACGAAGCAGAGAAGGTTGTGCAGATAGTTGCAGATGAACTGGATCCAGATGCAAACATAATCTGGGGTACACAGATACAGGAAGACCTGCAGAACACAGTCAGAACAACCATAGTTGTGGCCGGAGTTAAATCACCACACATATTTGGAATGCCTGGCGAACGTGAGTATGTAGAAGAAAAAACGAAAGAAACTGTTCCAGAATCTTCACTAGAAGAATTCATTGATGGTGTTTTTTAATCACAAAACCGTATTATTCATTAGTTGGTAGAGGACACCATCGATCATCAGTACTCCATAAAATGTTTCTGTCTTCAGATTTTCAAGTCATGTTAGAATTTATAGGTTAATTTTATGGGTTTAGTTCATACCATCCACCCACAGGATCAAAAGGTTTATAAATCCCTAAAGAGATAACCTATTTGTGATATTCTAGATTTTTTTATAAATATCTCTTCTTTAAGCGTGTCAAAAAGCAGGTATTTCTATGAGTTTAAGTAAAGAGTCAACAGTCAATTTTCTAAAATTATGTCAAAGAGTTCTGCATGTGTCTAAAAAGCCAGACAGAAGTGAATACTTAAATGTTGCCAAAATAACTGGCATTGGAGTTATAATAATAGGTGTTGTAGGATTTATAATCAGTATGATAGCTCAGCTTTTAGGCCAGTAAGTGATTAATATCGATTTAAATCTATTAAAAGCAACTTTTAAAAAACTTTTAAAATAATTATCTATTTATAATAATTATTTGAATATATTATTTGTAATTAAAATCTAAATTTAAAATTTCAACGTAACCATAAAACAGCATTATCTAAAATTATTTAAATCTAGAAAGTAATATTGATTTAAGTCAGGTAAGTGATAAATTGATCTATGCAATAAGAACCCTTGTGGGCCAGGAGAAAAACGTTGCAAGAATCATTGCAAGAAATGTTAAAACAAGTGGGATTGAAGTTTACTCAATCTTAGTGCCTGAAACACTTAGAGGATACATTTTAATTGAATCCGAAACAAAAATAGACATGCAGAATCCTGCATTTAAGGTTCCCCACATGAAGGGTGCAATCGAAGGTGAAATACCCTACGATGAGATACAAACCTTTTTAAACCCAGAACCTATCACAGCTTCCATCAAAAAGGGAAGTATTGTGGAACTGGTATCAGGACCCTTTAAGGGAGAAAAGGCTAAAGTTATCAGGATAGATGAATCTAAAGAAGATGTGGTCTTAGAACTTATCGAGGCCGCAGTTCCAATTCCTGTTACAGTTAAAGGTGATCAAATTAGATTAATACAGAAGGAGGCAGATTAATGGCAAAAGAAACTGTAGAAATTCTTATAGACGGCGGTAAAGCCACTCCAGGACCACCATTAGGTCCTGCAATAGGTCCGCTGGGCATTAACATGATGCAAGTGGTTGAAGAGATCAACAAAAAAACTTCAGATTTCAGTGGAATGAAGGTACCAGTTAAGGTTATAGTTGATATCGGCACCAAAGCATTTGAAGTGGAAGTTGGTACACCACCAACAACTGCACTCATAAAGGATGAACTCAAAATAGAGAAGGGTTCACAGGATCCTGGAACAGACAAAGTAGCAGACCTCAAAGTTGAACAGGCATTGAAAATCGCTCGTATGAAATTCGATGCATTACTGTCCAACGACTACAAAATGGCTGCTAAAGAGGTTATAGGTACCTGTGTAAGCATGGGCCTAACAGTCGAAGGAAAAGATCCAAGAGAAGTGCAGAAAGAAATAGATGAAGGAGTATACGATAGTGTACTTGTTCAGGATGCTTAAATCCTGATCTATTTCTATTTTTAAAATTCATTGGAATTAAAAATAAAGCACATGTTTTAAAATTTCATACTCACATTTATCACAGGGGATAAATATTACTAATTTATCCTGTCATCCATTCACAAATTCAATTTCATGGATATGGCATCATATCAGTGAACAAAATATATTATTCATTGTGAACTTTTCATTTGAAAGAGTTCATGGAGGAATATTTGATGAAACAAGAGATATTGGAAGCGGTGAAGAAGGCTAAAGAAGACTCAAAGCCGAGGAACTTCACACAATCCATTGATGTTGTTATAACCATCAAGGATTTAGACGTGAAAAAGCCAGAAAACCGTATAGATGAAGAAGTGTTTCTCCCAAATGGTCGTGGTAAAGACGTTAAAATTGCCTTCATAGCTGAAGGTGAGTTAGCGCTTCAGGCCAAAAACGCAGGTGCAGACCTGGTTATAACCAAGGAAGAACTTCAAAAACTTGGTAAAAACCGTAAGGAAGCGAAAAAAATTGCAAACAAGCATGACTTTTTCGTTGCACAGGCAGATTTCATGCCCCTTGTGGGTAGATTCCTAGGACCTGTATTAGGACCAAGGAAAAAAATGCCTAAACCTGTTCCTGCAACAGCCAAAGCCGAACCAATAATGGGAAAACTTAAAAGCACAGCAAAAGTTAGAATAAAAGATCAACCAGTCATACAAGCAATTGTAGGCTCCCAAGATATGGATGATGAACTCATTGCAGAGAACATCGAAGCCGTGCTTGATATAATGGACAGAAAACTGGAGAAAGGAAGAAGCCAGATAAAGGCCATGTACGTTAAAACAACCATGGGCCCAGTAGCGAGGGTGGTCTAAATGCCTCATGTAGCTAGTTGGAAGAAGGAAGAGGTGGAAAGCCTCAAAGAACTCATAGAAAGCCATGATGTTGTGGGTATGGCTAACCTTTCAGACATACCAGCTCCTCAGCTTCAGAAGATGCGAAGAGCCTTGAAGGACAGTGCAGTTGTTAAGATGTCAAGGAAAACTCTAATGACCCTTGCACTCTCAGAGTCCAAAAAGGAAAACATAGCAGATCTTGGAGAACACATGGATGGGCAGCCAGCCATGATCTTCACAGATATGAACCCCTTCAAGCTGTACAAGATACTTGAGGACAGTAAAACAGAAGCTCCTGCAAAACCTGGAAGCATTGCACCAGAAGACATAGTGGTGCCAAAGGGTGATACGGCCTTCAAACCTGGTCCAATACTTGGTGAGCTTCAGAAAGTGGGTATTCCTGCAAAGATCGATAAGGGCAAAATAGTTATAACCAGTGATAAAACAGTAGTTGCTGAGGGAGAGACTATCTCCAGGGAAATTGCAAGTATGTTAACCAGACTTGAAATATTCCCAATGGAAGTTGGAATCGACCTTGTAGCTGCTTATGAAGATCAAACAGTTTACACATCGGACCTATTGACAATCGACGAAGAGAAAACAATAGCAGATGTACAGAAAGCCTTCACTCAGGCATTGAACCTGTCAGTGAACGCCGTGATATTCAACAAGGAGTCCGTACCAGTAATACTGCAGAATGCAAACACCAAAGCAATGAACCTGGCACTGAATGCAGATATTTTAACATCCAAAACCAGGGACATGATACTTGCAAAAGCTTATGCACAGATGCTTGCACTTGCATCTGAAGTATCAGGCAAGGATACAGATGCAGTTGACGATGAACTTCGAGAAAAACTGAATTCACAGGCCACTGCAGCAGCCCCGAAGGATGATAAAAAACCCGAAGACGATGAAGAGGAAGAAGTTGAAGAAGAGAAAGAAGAGGATGCAGCAGCAGGTCTCGGAGCTCTATTCGGCTGATTTAACATTAAATTTCAACAACTTTAATAAAAATTTAAGGAAGTTAAAACTCAGGGTAAACACTCACGAGTTAAACAAATTTAACAATATTTAGAATTTGAGGTGAATCAAATGGAATATATATACGCAGCAATGTTATTGCACACAGCAGATCAGGAAATTAACGAAGAGAACGTTAAAAAGGTATTAGAAGCAGCAGGAACAGAAGCAGACGAAGCAAGGATCAAAGCATTAATAGCAGCACTCGAAGATGTTGACATCGAAGAAGCTATAGCTAAAACAGCAGTAGCAGCCGCAGCACCTGCAGCAGCCGCAGCACCTGCAGCAGCTGAAGAAGAAGAGGAAGAAGAGGAAGAGGAAGAAGAGAAAGAAGAAGAAGCAGCAGCCGGTCTCGGCGCACTCTTCGGATAATCTCTTTCCCACCTTTTTTTTTAATCGGGAATATTATATCCGACTATTTCATGTCGTTAAAAGTCCGGAATCTAATATATAAATATTGGATCTCCACTTGACTTTTTCATATCTAGAATTTTAACTTATTTAGATATTTTTAACTTACTTAGATATATTATTCAAAATATTGTATTCAATCTTATTTTTAGAATTAATTTATTTTAGAATTAACTTTATAAAATCAATTTTCACCATTCAGTTAATTGAATCCTACTTTTAAAAATTTTAAAACTATTTAAACCATGCTTAGTCAAAATAGGATCAAGTTTAACATTAAAATTAAAATAAGTGTTGGTTATAATATCATAGTATAAATATTGAAAATTTATATTTAAAAAATTAAATTGAACTACAACTTTTGAATGAAAAAAACTCTTAAATACTCTTATTAAATTAGTTTAAAGGTTAAAAAGAGTGCTAATTCAAATTTATGTAATTCAGTGGATACAATTAAAAAAAAGTTAGGATAAATTTAAAAAACTTTTATTGATGATTACTATGTCTCGTCAGCTTGAAGAACTTGGATTTACAAAGAAAACATGTAAAAAATGTGGAAACGAATTTTGGTCAATAGGGGACAGGGATACCTGTGGAGATGCTCCCTGCGATGAATATGAATTTATAGGGAATCCTGCAACTTCCCACAAGTACGATCTCTACGGAATTCAGAAGGAATTCACAGAATTCTTCCAGAAAAACGGCCACACGCCCATAAAACGATACCCCGTACTTGCAAAACGATGGAGAGATGATGTTTTCCTTGTTGGAGCTTCAATCTACAACTTCCAGCCGTGGGTAACATCTGGAATGGTTGAACCCCCTGCAAACCCACTTGTAGTGGCCCAACCATCAATCAGACTCAACGATGTGGATAACGTGGGACGTACAGGTCGCCACATGACCTGTTTCACAATGGGTGCACACCACGCATTTAACAGTCCTGAAAAACAGGTTTACTGGAAGGATGAAACTGTTAAGTACTGTCACGACTTCATAAAGCATATTGGAATTGATCCGAGTGAGATAAGCTACATTGAATCTTGGTGGAAGGGTGGGGGAAATGAAGGACCCTGCTATGAAATCTGTGTCAGGGGGGTGGAACTTGCAACCCTGGTTTTCATACAGTACAAAACAACACCAGAGGGACTTAAAGAAATTCCCCTGAAAATCGTTGACACGGGCTACGGACTTGAAAGGTTCGCATGGATCTCACAGGGCACAGCAACAGCATACGATGCATCCTTCGGACCTGTAATCAACAAACTCAAGGACATATCCGGTGTGGAACTTGACCAGGAACTCCTTGCAGAAAATGCAAAAATAGCAGGGATGATGGACATTGAGGACATTGCAGATCTTAAGGTCTTAAGATCCAGGGTTGCAGGTAAACTTGGAATATCAGTTGATGCACTTACCAAGGCTGCAGAGCCCATGGAAGCTGTTTACGTTATTGCAGATCACACCAGATGTCTTGCTTTCATGCTTGCAGATGGGGTGATACCCTCAAACGTCAAGGAAGGATACCTTGCAAGGCTTGTACTTCGAAGAACTGTGCGGTTCATGAATGACCTTAAATTAAAGGAATCCCTCTCTGAAATGATGGATATGCAGCTGGACTTTTTATCCAAGACCTACCCCGAAATAAAAAACAGTCAGGAGCACATATCCAACATAATCAACCTCGAAGAGAAACGCTACGGCAAAACAACATCCAAGGGCACAAAACTGGTGCAAAAAAGTATAAAATATCTTAAAAAGGAGAATAAAACTGAAATCCCCGTTGACATGCTTATCAAACTCTATGATTCCCATGGAATACCACCTGAAAGCATTGAGGAAATTGCAGTGGCTGAAAACTTCAGTGCAGCCGTTCCTGACAACTTCTACACCCTTGTTGCAGCAGAGCATGAAGAGGAAACAGTTGAAGAAAAGGCCCAAATTGAACTGAACTTCCCTGAAACAGAACTGATGTTCTACGATGAACCAGAGAAAAGGGATTTCCAGGCAGAACTCCTTGGTTTCCATGAAACCAGTGCAGTACTGGATCGGACTGAATTCTATCCTGAGGGTGGAGGTCAGCCATCTGACATAGGATTCTTAAGGGTTGGTGATGATAAGTTCAGGGTTCTTCATGCTGAAAAGGTTCAGAACGTTGTTCTGCACAAACTGAGTGATGAAGATGCAGAGAAATTCAAGGCATTTACTGGGTCCCAGGTTGAAGGAGAGATCGATCCTGTGAGGAGAACCGCACTTACAAGGAACCACACAGCAACTCACCTGATCGTTGCAGCTGCAAGGAGGGTTCTTGGAGAGCACATATGGCAGGCAGGTGCCCAGAAGGGTGTTAAAAAGTCAAGGATTGACCTGTCCCACTACAAACGTATAAAGCCTGAGGAACTGCAGGAGATAGAGCTCATTGCAAACAGGTTCGTTATGGAGAACCATGATGTTAAAACCCGTTGGATGAACAGAACAGATGCAGAGAAGGAGTACGGTTTCATACTCTACCAGGGAGGAGTTGTTCCCGGTACGGACATACGGACAGTTAAAATTGAAAATGTGGATGTTCAGGCCTGTGCAGGTACCCATGTGGAGCGCACAGGAGATATAGGTATGATAAAGATAACCCGTACAGAGAGGATCCAGGATGGAGTTGAGAGGATTGAATTTTCAGCTGGAGAAGCTGCAGTTGAAGCAGTTCAAAGAAGCGACGATCTCCTTAAGGAAAGCAGTACCATCTTCAAGGTTGAAGCTGAACAGTTGCCTAAAACCTGCGAGAGGTTCTTCACAGAATGGAAAGCATTTAAAAATGAAATTGGAAGACTTCAGGACCAGATAGCTGCACTTAAAATTGAGGGAATTGGAGACAAAGCTGAAAAAATCGGAGACATCACCTTCTTGAGTGAGGCCATGGATAGTGACATGGGTGAACTCATCAAGATCGCAACTGACCTCACGGAAAATGAAGATGGAATTGATGTGGTTGTATTTGGAAACAATGACGGCAAGATCGTTGGGGCTTCCTCCAAGAAAGCTGTGGGTATTGGTGTGAGGATGAATGAGATCATCAAGGGTGCAGCCAAGATACTTGGTGGAGGTGGCGGTGGAAGACCAAACCTTGCCCAGGGTGCCGGCCGAAACAGTGAAAAGATGGTTGATGCAATAGAATATGCTGCCCAGAAAGTTAGGGAGATTGTGGAGTAAATCCAAATAATTCCATCCTTTTACTTTAAAATAAATTTTTTTTTTGATTCATGAATTTTTAATTTTTAACACCATTACTTTTTTTCAGTTTTTAATTTATTAATCTAAAAAATCAAAATTTTATATAACAAATGATCCTAACTAAACAATTGTTATAAATTGTTACAGTATCAAAAAATAGTTTTTGTATATATTTGTATAATGAAATTAAGCATAAAACCTTCCTTAAAAAATCATTAAAAATTTATGAATAGAGTTACCTGTACAAACATAACCCGGAGAACCTGAATGAATATCCGAACTATAGAAGAAATAAACAAGAAAATTGAAAGTGGAGATGCAACTGTCCTAACAGCAGAGGAAATATCACAGCTTGTAAGGGATGGTGAAGAACCTCGTGCCGAGGATGTTGATGTTGTAACCACAGGTACATGCGGAATAATGTCTGGAACAGCTGCAGTACTCCACGTGCCTGTTGCAGATCCTGGAGCATTCAAAAAAGCAAAAAGTGTCCTGCTAAACGGCGTGCCCGGATTTCCAGGACCCTGCCCCAATGAATGGCTTGGATCCGTGGACATGATTGTTTACGGTACCAATCACAGCATATACAATGATGGTTACGGTGGAGGATTCCTTTTCAAGGATCTGGTTGGTGGAAAGGAGATAAAAATTGAAGTTGAATCCATAGACGGAGAAAAATTTGAATCAACCGTTACCATGGATGATTTAGGCGCCGCCCAAATGATTGGAACACGCCTTGCCTTTAAAAATTACAACTCATTTGTAAATCCAACAACCGAAGCGGTTTCCTCAATATTCAACGCCATAGATATGGGAGGACCCTTTAAAGGGTTCACATTTTCAGGCTGTGGTGAGCTGAACCCCCTCCAAAACGATCCATTCATGAAAACCATCTGCGCAGGTTCCAAAGTACTTTTAAATGGTGCTGAAGGTCTTGTTATTGGTAAGGGAACACGAAGCAGTGCTGAGAAACCCAACATGATGATAACCGCTGATATGAAAAATATGGACCCCCACTACCTTGGAGGGTTCAAAACAGGAGCTGGACCTGAAGTCTTTGACAGTGTTGCAGCTGCAATTCCAGTTCTGAGTGAGGGTATATTCAAGGAAACCTTCATAGAGAATAAGGATGTTAAATTACCTGTTACAGATATAAGGGGCCGTCACAGTGTTCTTGGATTCACTGACTATGCCGATGCATGGGAAGGATCTGATGAAAGGCCAGTGCACCATGCAGACATCTGTAGAAACTGTGAGGTTTGCATAGTGCGTGAGAGATGTCCTACAGGAGCTTACACAGGCACATTGAACACCAGACGCTGCTTTGGCTGTGGAATGTGTGCCTACTCCTGTCCTTACGGTGCATTCACAATGGAGACTGGAAATGTTCATTTCTCCCTTGAGGGAAAATCCATGGAGGTTCCTGTGATGTGCAGGCAGTCAGATATAAGAAGGGCCAGGGAACTGGTGGCAGAACTCACAAAAAGGATAGAAAATAGGAAATTTTTGCTCAACAACTGTTTGTAGTTTCTAATTTCCTATTTTTTTAAACAAACTTATAAGATGCATGCTTTAATTTTTAAATCTTTTTTTTAATGTTCCGGATTTTGTGTAGAAAAAAAAGTCAATGAACATCAAATTTTTTTTATAATAATTTTTTATAATTTTATGGTAACAGATTTTAATTTTAAATCCTTATGAAATTTTGTCCAGATTAATCAAAAAAATGTATGGATTGATCAATTGAATTAAAATGAATAACAAAGAGAGCTGAGAAATGAATAGGATCAGTTTCATCCCACTTTTATGCTGGGAATGATTTGGGAGTTTCCAGAGAACACCATTATCCCTATCACGAAGCCAATTATTAATGCTGCAAGTAATATTATAACAGTTGCACCCATACCACTGGACTTCTTGGAAGCTGCAGGCTCATAATCCTCGTATCCATAGTTAGATTCGTAACTGGATCTACTTTGGTTCCTTTTCCTAGGGGTTGTGGGTTCATCGTAGTCCCTGTAACTTTCGTAGATATCCTCATAGTCTTCCTGATCCTGGTACTCCCCATCGATGTACCTTTCTTTAAGGGGTTTTTTAGATACGGGTTTCCTATTGCTTTTGGGTGTGAAAAGTTCCATACCGCAGTTTGAGCAGTACTCTTCACCATCTCTAATTTCAGCTCCGCAGTTTTCACAGATCATGTTACCACCTGACATTTAGATATCTGGTTCTTTAATATTTCATTCATAAGTTACAATACATTTAATTTTAAGTTTTGATATTGAATTGATTTGATATTATAAAATTAAGGTAGTTCCTATAAATTTTTTATGAATAACCATGGAGTAATATTGCTTTTACAAGCAACCATACTTAGAGTGTACCTCAGAATCCTTTTTCATCATGGATTCTCCCAGTAAATCTTCAAAAAACATTACACAATAAATAAAAAAAAGGGAACAATGATGCTTTTAAACCATTCAACCAACAACCCTCATGTTCTGAATGAATATTTGAGGGATAACAAATGGACCCCTTTGTTTTGAAGTTTTAGAAGCTGCAGATGCCTTTTTTAAGCTTTGGAATATGTTTCCAGATATCATGGCTTTCTTCACAGGGTAGGCAATTTCACCATTCTTTACTTTGAAGGCATTCATTGCTTCAACTGAGAAATCTCCAGATATTGGGTTTGCAGTGTGTGCACCTAAAACATCCCTTACGAATATTCCATTTTCAACCTCTGAAAGTTCGTTGATGCTTCCAAACTCAACTATGAAGTTGCTCATACCTACAGAAGGAATGTCTGCATAGGATCCCCTCATACCATTACCTGTGCTTTCAACACCACCCTTTCTGGATGTGTATATGTCGTAGAGGAAATTTTTAAGGACACCCTTCTCTATCAAGGTTGTTTTCTGGGTTGGTGTTCCCTCTCCATCAATGTTTGAGGAGTTGAGACCATTTTCAAGGGTTCCATCATCGTATATGCTAAGAGAACTTGATACAACTTCTTCTCCAAGTTTATCTGCAAAAAGTGATCTTCCCCTCTGAACATTGTCTGCATTCAGTGCATTTGAAAAGGTTGAAAGTAAACCTGCAGCTGCGTCGTAATCCAATATCACCATTAAATCTCCAGTATCTATGGATTTACCTCCTCTGGAGTCAAGTGCAACTTGACATGCTTTTTGGGCGATGGTTTCAGGGTTTACATCGAAGTGGGTTGATGAGTCTGATTCATGGGCAGTTGACACTGCTTCGCCATCCTCTGCATTGACGGATATGTACCCTGCAAATCCTGTTGAAATGTCCTGACAGTCTGCACCCTCTGAATTTAGAAGCAAACTTTTGTATGAGCCTGCAGCAAATCCTCCAGATGTTGGCTGGCATTTTTGATCTGAGACCGTGTTTATCATGGTCTGTGCAAAGTTCACAGCCTCTTCAATCTCAAATGCTTCAATCTTTCTGTCGTAAAGGCCTTTAACACTTGGATACTTGGCTTTTGCTGCGAATGCAAAGTTTTCATCTGCCACATTGGAGTGTGCATTGAAAACTGCCCTTTCAACTGTTCTGCCCAGTTCTTCAGTACTTCCTGTGTTGGTTGTGTGTGCAAATCCCATTTTACCGTCAATTATTACCCTAACTCCAACTCCAAGGGATATGACTTCCTTTGCAAAGTCCACTTTATCGTTTTTAATATCAACATCAACACTTTCTTCCCTTTCAACATAGATTTCCGCATTTTCTGCGTGTTTCAATGCAATATCCAGTGTTTTATTCGCTACCTCATACATCATAATATAAACCTCTCAACAGCTTCTGCAACCCCATCTCCGTAGGGTTTCTCAGTTACATAATCAGCAATATCCTTAAGCTCCGAAACAGCATTTGCAACGGCAACCTTAACACCTGAAGCTTTTAAAAAGTCCAGATCATTCTCACTATCACCCACAGCCATTATATCCCCTGTTTTTATTCCCATTTTTCCTGCAAGAAATTCAAGGGATGATCCCTTGTTCACTGAAGGGTCTGTAAGGTGTATTGCAAATTTAGAGTCGTAAACTTCAACTTCAAAGTTTTTCAGTGCATCCTTAACCATTTCCACAGGGATGTTTCGTTTCAATGCAACTTCAGACACCCTCTGGTTGGAGTATTCAACCTTCTCAACTGGAGGGTTCCATGCCATGTTGGATCTTAAAAAATCATAGGCACCCTGACATTTACCTATGTCTCCAAGAACATGTTTTTCTCCCTGAAACTCAACCACCCCTCCGTTTTCGGCCACAAAACCTCCAGTTGTGCCGAAGAGTATGGATACTGCATTTACAAAGCATGATATGTTTCCTGTGACTATCACAACAGGAATTCCCATACCCTCAACTGTGCGAATGGCCCTTATTGCACTTATACATGCCTTCCTTGTTTTATCCGTTATGGTACCATCAACATCCAGAGCTACAGCTTTAATCACTTAAATATCCGCCCATTTTTAGTTTTTTTCATTTTATCATAACTTGAAAATCGAAGTAACAATCCTGAAGGGTACAACTAATTACAGGGACCCATATCTGTATGCTATGTTACATGTTCCCTCTTTACTCACCATACATGCACCTACAGGGTTCATTGGATTGCACTCTTTCTTGAAAAGTTTGCATTCTTCAGGTCTTGCAATTCCACGGAGTATTGGGCCACAGATACATCCTGTTACAACATCCTGTGTTTCTTCAACTTCTATATCGAATTTTTCCCTTGTATTGAACTGGGAAAACTCGTCCCGGATCTCGTAGACAGAGTCAGGTATCGTTGGAAAACCTCTCCATTCCCTGCTTGTGATGTAGAAAACTTCTTCAAGGAGTTCTTGAGCCCTCACGTTACCTTCATCCCGGACAGCACGTTTGTACTCATTTTGAACTTCGGCTTTTCCGTCCTTGAACTGTTTGAGTATCATGTAAACTGACATTAGAACATCCAATGGGTTAAAACCTGCAACAACCTGTGGAATGTTGTATTTTTCAGAGAATATATTGTAGGGTTCTGTTCCGATGATGGTTGCAACATGCCCAGGTTCTATGAGTGCGTTTAGGTTCACTTCACCTGATTCTATTAGGAACTTCAAGGCTGGTGGTATCATCCTGTGACAGGACAGGAATGAGAGGTTTTCTGGAGGTCCAGAAACAATTTCAGATGCTGTTGTTGGGGCTGTGGTTTCAAATCCTGCAGCCATGAAAACAACTTCGTTGTCAATTTTTTCTGCTATTTCAACTGCGTTGTTGACACCGTAAACTATTCTTACATCTGCACCGTCTGCCTTTGCATCCATGAGTGAACCTGTTGCTCCTGGAACCCTCAGCATGTCACCGAAGGTTGCTATTGTAACGCCCTGCCTTGCAAGGTACAGGCATTCATCAACTTCCCTTGCAGGGACACAGCAGACTGGACATCCAGGGCCTGCAACTATTTCAACTTCTTTAGGGAGTAGGGACCTTATTCCATGCTGCATTATGGTGTGTTCATGTGATCCGCAAACATGCATTATTTTAACGGGTCTTGAAATGTTTTCTATGCGTTTTATTATTTCTCTGGACAAATTCTTCATTAAGACACCTTGATAACTTTTGATTTCCTGAATTATGTCTTTATTAGACCTAAGAATTTTAAGTTTAATTCTTGTAATATCTATTGTAGAAACAGATACATAAAAATAAGCATAAGAACTTGTATATTTTTTTACATAAAATTTTTACATAAAAATCTTTTTTAAAATACAGTTATCCCATTAATAGATATGAAAAAATAAACACAATTTCATAGGTTAGATATTAAAAACCGAAGAAAATTACTTGTCTTGGATTAAAATAGAAATAATGATTGAAAATGGTAATTAAAATGAAGGTATCAGTTATTGGTCTGGGTAAAGAGGGTGAAAATGCTGTAAAATCCCTTTTAAATTATGGATGTCAGGTTTATGCCTCAGATATAAATGAAAATATTGATCTAAGCAATTTTGAAGCTATTTATGAAAAGGACATTGCTAAAGGTCTTGATATGGATTTAGGCAGGCATGATTTTGATAAGATCAATTCATCGGATGCAATGGTACTGAGTCCCGGACTCTGGAACATTAAAATGGCAGAGATGATCAGATCCCAGAAAAAACTTCTTTCAGATGTTTTCAGCCAACATAAGTCCCTTTTCACAGTGGGTGTTACAGGTACCAACGGTAAAACAACAACCTGCTTCATGATAAAGGAAATACTGGAAAAAAAGGGTTTGAATGTCCTTATTGGAGGTAACGCTGGTGGAGGATTTCAGGGTTACACCCAACTTATACTGGAAGCTGAACTTGGAAACCCAGAGCAAAATTACGATGTCATGGTGGTTGAAGTCTGTGATATGACCCTTGATTTTTCCAAGGCAACCTTCGATCTTGATGTTGTTGTGGTTACCAACATTGGATCAGACCATATGGACTTCCACGTATCCATTGAGAACTACTGCGAAGCAATATGCAGATTTTTAAAGGGTAAAAAAGCTGTTTTAAATGGATATGATACCAGCCTTCAAAATTTAGGTGATTGTGCAGATAAAACTATATTTTTTGAGGAGTACACTGGAAAGTTGAATGTTTTTGGGAAGTTCAACAGACAGAATGCTGGGGCTGCATCAGAGGTTGGAAAGATTTTAAATGTAACACCTGATGAAATCAATGCAGCTCTGGGAGATTTTAAAGGTGTTGAGGGAAGAACCAAACTCCTGAAGGTTCATGGTTCCAGGGTCCTCATAGGAAAAACAGACAATGCCCCCGCAACAGCAGCCGTGCTTAAGGAAACTCCTTTTGATGTGGTTATGATTGGAACTCCAAGGAAGGGAGAATTGTGTAGATTAGATACGTTGAAAGAAGTTTCCAGGGCAAATCCTCCTGTTGTGGCACTGTTTCCAGGGCTTGAGGATACTGTTGATACTGCATTAAACATCCTTAAAAGCACAGGCTATTCAGGAGTGATAGAAGTTCTTGAGAATGTTTCTGAAGTTGTGGATTTTACATTAGAACTTGTAAAGGCAAATCAGAGCATCAACATATTCATCGGAGGAAATGGCCAGGAAAGGATTATACAAATACAGAAAAAGTTGTATGAACAATCTGAAAGGCCATGATTAATTAATTTGAATTCAATGATTTATTTGAGGGATATAAAATTTAAAAATAATTTAAATTCTTTTTTTTATGCTTTCAGGAAATACTTTTTTTGGTCTTGTAATAACGGATCATGGTTGATCATATTCCATTTGTATGATCAATTTAAGGACCACTATTATTAGGAGTATTTATACTGTGATGACCTATTATATTAAGAAATAATAAATTTCTAAAAATTCAAAAGGAGGATTGAATTATTGTACCGCCGCCTAAAACCAATAATTATCCTATTAATATTGATAGTATTAGCAATCGCGATGAATCCTGTTGGTAACTCTTTAGAGAACTATTATCCACAGCAAAAAGCTATGGATATTGCTGCATTAACTATTGGAAATACTGTTACGTCTGGAATGGATGTTGTGGATGAAAGTAAACTGCGTAAAGTGCCTGTGATCTATCATCCGGAGTACATAATGAATGATCTCAAAGAACAGCAATTCTATGATCTTTTTGTTGCCTTAACCACAGGTGCCATTGAAACACCCCTGAATGAGTTAACTGGAGCCCATATCTCATCACATGGAACTGCTCAGGGATTTGAAGGACCTGGAATACTCCTTGTAAAAGGAGATAAGCTGGTTGTGAGTCCTCCAGACACATTTGTATGGGGATTCAAAAAAGCTTACACTTACGGTGTTAAGACCAAAAGTGGACTTGAAATCTGGGAAAATGGAAAAACCGTTAAAACTGTGCCCTACAGTGATATAAGTAATAGTACAGTTCCTCACAACTACGTTACAGTTAAAACACTGCAAAAATGGTGCAACAAAGCAGATAATGGGGCCAAAATAACATTAGACTATGGACTGTCCAATTTCAACGACAACAGAAACCCAGTAGCTCCAGAAGACATAGAAACATTCTTTGGAAATGATGTTTTAGAGTACATGGAAAATTATCCCTCAGGCAGCCCTGTAATGGTTTACGCTAAATTTTCAACAGAAACTGTTGTTGGAACAGGTGCCGATGTTTTGGGATCCTATGCAAATTACAGTACAACTGCTAGGGCTTACAATGCAATGCAGTTTGTAAAGGGCTGGAACAACACCATAATACCCCCGCACACAACCTCACATGGAAAGGAAACTGTTGGATTTCAGGGAATCAGTGACCCCCATGCACCAGAAGACAGTGCCACTCATGGAGTTTGTCCAGCGGCCAGATCACTGCGAAGTGCCGTTATGTCAGATGGATTCCCACTGCCTGTAGGAATGTCAAGCGGAGAATATGCAGTTTTATATGGATTTGAACCCAGTGCCGGGATATTGCTCAAAAATACAAATGATTATCCTGTTAAAATTGTGATGTGGACAACTGGAAGTGGTGCAGGCCTGCATATATATACAAAGGCAATTGCATTGGCATAAAAAAAACTATCCAAATTTCCTTTTCTATTTTTTTCTTATTTTTTAAGGCAATTTATAATTGAAAGAGTTTTCAATTTTATTTTCAAATTTAAGAAAAATTTATTTTTTTTTAGATGAATAAGCTTATTTTAGATAAGAGTTCATTCTTAAATAAAAAGAAGGCTAAAGTAGTATCAGATTGATTTTAAAAAAATTAAAGGAATTATTTCAGTGTGATTCAAATGATTTCAGCCATAGTAACAGCAGCAGGAAAAAACAGGCGCATGATAGCGGATCAAAAATCCAGAGGGATTGAAGTAAAGCACAAACTCCTCCTAGACCTTCATGGAAAGCCAGTTATAATACGGACCATTGAAAACGTTTTGAATGCTGGTGTGGATGAAGTTGTGGTTGTTCTGGGCCATTTCAGCCATCAGATAATTGGAGTTATTGATGATTTTGATGATGAAAGAGTTAAGATTGTTGAAAACCCTGATGTAAATGTTGAACTATCTGAAACACTTTTAAATGGGGCTTTTAATGTTGAATCTGGTTTGTGTCTTTGTGTTGCTGCAGATCAACCCACAATAACAACGGAAACATTTAAAAATCTCATAAAAAAGGCTTCAGAATATTTTGAACCTGAAAATATCGTTTCAGTAATGGCAAGGCAGAAAACTGGTTTCCTTGATAGTGCAGAGGGACTTGGGATGCCCTTTGTATGTCACAGTGATCTTTTGAAGAAGTATCTCCCAGGACGTGAGGATAATCTGAATCCTATCTTAAGGAATATGGTTGATGATGATGTGGTTTTCTACGGTTCTCCTGCCCTGAACGATTTGGAACTGGTTAACATAAACCGTTGGGATGATTATCTCCTTGTTTTGGGAAAAATGGGCAGATGACAGTTTTTTCAGGAATTTTTTGGATCTAATTCAAATTATGCTCTTTGAATCTGAATTGAATGGAAAATTGGAGATTGAGTGAATATTAAGGCCTTGACTAACTTAAAAAAAAGTAGCATGTCAATTTCAAAGCCCAACCTAACCCAGTTCAGACTTACCTTGGTGGATTGCTGTTCTTTCATGCTCTGCTTGGGAACTATTTCTCAAGGCTCTCTTCTAAAAGTTCAAATCTTTCCTCGAATTCTTCCATAACCTTTCCAAGTTTTTCAACAAGTATTAACGTATCATACACCCAGTTAATAACTAATTCCTGGTCTGCTTCTCCTTCATATTCCTTTATTTTCCCAGATAAATCCTTCACTTCTTCCAGTATTTTATAAACTGCTGTTTCATCTGACACATTTTCACCCCAGTTATAATCATATATTGTACTTCATTCCTATTACAATATTCTGAAGCAAAAAAATGCCCATTATCAGCTGCGAATATTGGCCATGAAAAATTAGTTATGCAAAAAAAGGAAAAATATGGGATTATAAAGAGTCCAATGCATTTACGAAACAACCTACATTCTCACCGTTCATCCCCACTATAACTTCATCCGGGTTTATATCAGCATAGCTTCTTGAACCGCTGCAACCTAGGGTTATATTCGGCCTTTTACGAGTGTAAGGGCCTGCAACTGCATCTCCACATATTGACTGTATTCCTGCAAAGTCCGCCTCAACACGACCCCCTAGGGTGTAAACCATTGCCTGGGACATCAGCATGGCCTGTTTTGGGTTTGCAATTATCACAACAACATCCGGGTCGAAGGGTGTGGTTTCAAGTGGTGCATATGCTATTGCTCGCATTATCGGGTCAATTTTTGGTATAGCATCCATTGTTCTCTTGGCTGAGCCAAGGCTTGAGAACCGTTTCAGTGAGTAGTACATTTCACCTGTTTTAACCTTTTCTGGAGCTTCCATAAGGCCCAATGCTGCAGCTCCACCTTTACACTTCTCTTCATCCACTGTTGCATAAAAAGTTGCACCTTGAGCTGCTTTTTGAACCATTTCACAGTGCCTAATGGATTCATCTATCTTTGGGATGCCCTCAGGAATATCTTCTTCCTTTAAAACTAGCTTAATTGCAACTGGAGATTTTTTTAGCCCTAATTTATCCCTTATTTTCTCCGAAAGTTCTTTGTATCCGTCTACATCACAACTTGCCATAAATTTCACCTCAGATGATCTATGTAGATAATTGATATAACCTTTTATTTATCTTTCTGATTAACAGCGTTAAGTAGAAATTTTTTTGGAAAATAAAAATTAAAAGAGGTTTTTATTAATTTAAAAATAAGTTAAAGATGTTTTATATAAATTAAAAAAATTTACATGGACTAAAAAGATTTTAATGGAAAAATAGTGGATGAATTATTTAAAAAAAAGTTGAAACTTAAAATAAGTTAGAATATGAATAATATCATAAAAAGAATTTTATCCATATCTCAGGCGGATCTTATGCCTTGTACGAGTTCTGATATTTTTTGATGGATGTTGGAACTGTTTTCAACCACTGTTCCTGTTACTATTATATCTGCACCAGCTGCTGCAACTTCCCTTGCTTCCTCACCACTTCTGATTCCACCACCCACAATGAGTATGATGTCTGAGGATTTTTTAACGGCAGCGATCATTTCAGCAGGAATGTGATTTCCTGCACCGGATCCAGCTTCAAGGTACAGTAACTTCATGCCCATGAACTCTGCTGCTATTGCATAGGCCGCTGCAAGGTCTGGTTTTGCTCGAGGTATGAGTTTTGCATCTCCAACCCATCCAACTGTTCCGCCAGGCTCTACAACGAGATATCCCATGGGTATAGTTTCAATTCCCATTTTCTTAATGGTGGGAGCACCAAGTGCCTGAGCCCCTGTTATCCAGTAGGGATTCGTTGAGTTTAAAAGGCTCATGAATAAAATAGCATCAGCGTACCTGCTTACGCCGCTTATGTTTCCTGGAAACAAAATAACAGGAACATCAATATTTTCTTTAAGTGCTTTGGCAGTTGCATCCAACTCATTTGAGTTGGTTGTTGAACCACCTAACATTATGGCATCTGTTCCACCTGTAACCGCTTCTTTGGCTATTTCAACAGCCTTTTCAGGACTCTGTTCCTCAGGATCCAGGAGGGTCAGGTGCAGTTTATGATCTTTCAATGATTCTTTAAGGTAATCTTCAACATTCATCTTGAATCACCTGCAAAATGATGATAGAAATTATAATAAAATTTTACAGCATTATTGATAATTTTACATAGATTATTTTTTTTATAGAGGTTATGCTCATAAAAATTAATCAAAATGCATTTTATAATGAAATAGAAGGATTTATTTGGATATTAAAGGTAAATAAATGAAATTTTAAAATTATTGATTTTATAGTATGGTCCTTCAAGTTCAATTAAATCCATGGATAATTTAACATTTGAGGGTTTATAAACCCCTCAGTTAAATTAAAACGGCTTATTCAGCCTCTTGGTTCTTTTGCCTTGTACCTTAAACCTTTGTAACCACATTTTCTGCATGTTTTTGCGGTTGGAGGGTTTCTTGCGTTACATTTAAGACAAATCTTTATCTTGAAGATTCTGTTCTCTGCTTCTTCAAATCTAGCCATGTTTAGCCTCCTATGAATTCATTTTGAATCTTAACAACTTCCATGCTTGTTTTAGCATTGGAATATGCCTCTAAAAGCTCATGGTTGAGCTCTAGAAAAGTAGGTCCCCACTTGAACTGGGACATAATTTCAACAGCATTATCTTTAAGTCCCACTATATAAAAAGTTGCTGCTATGGCCTCTGCAGTTGAAAGTTTGCATGGCTTCCCATAGTTGGTGGGATTGGCTGCAACTAGAAATGGGAGTAAACGATGATATTTCTTGCCTTTAAACATTACCGAAGATTTCTGTATCTTGTTCCATGAACAATCAAGCCCTACGATACCGCTTTTCTCAACGATCTCCCTGTCCTCTGGGGACACTGCTTTCTCTGAGAAGGGGTCCAGAACAAGTCCCCTTCGGGGTAGCATGTTCATGTTATTTACCACCCGGATCTTGCCCTGCCTTTGAAGTTTAGCTGTTGTGCACTTTCTGGGGTCACACTCGTCTGCATGGTATACTGTAACTTTCATTTCAATCAGTGATCTATTCATGGGAATTCAATTTCATCTTAACAGATTTCATCGTAAAAACAATTCAACTGTAGATTTATATTTCTTTGTTAATTAGATTATTAAATTTAACTATCATGACTATAAAATATTTTTTTTATTTTCTTAGGTTATAACTATTTTCTTAGGTTACAAAAAATTTATTTTATTAAATTTTAATGAATTTTAAAAAATCTACAGTTCCCTTCTTTCATTGCGAAGTATTTCCGGAACAACATCCTCTGGATTCTGTAATTCCTCCAGATCGTAGTAACGACCTCCAGATGCCAGTGCCAATTCCATGTTCATGTTCCTGCCGTACTTAACCGATTTTTCAAAGTTAATCACAATGGTGTGTATTTCATTCTCCTTGAGGGCTCCCGCAATATTGAGGGCATCTGTGGTTGGACCTTCCTCAATTGCAACGTTGGGCATGCCGTCTGTCATGACCAGCATCATTGGTACGTACTCATCCCTCATCTTCTCCTTTTTGAGAATTTCAAATCCTTTTTTAAGGCCAGATGCCAGGGGGGTTGTTCCTCCAACCGTTATGTTATCCACCTGTTCCTTGAAAGAACCCGCTCTTCGTGTTGTTGGAATTATGATCTCGGCGTCTTCTCCCTTAAACCCAACAACACTTACCTTGTCGTTATGGCGATTGGCATCCTCTATAACCCGGTTCAGGATTCCCTTGACCCTGTTGGCTTTCCTCTCTGTGAACATGGACCCACTTATATCCACCACAAGAACTATTGATGCCCTTGCACCGTGTTTTCGAACTTTGTGCCTTAGATCATCACTTTCAACCGTCAGAGCACCTTTCGATTGGGTGCCTGCAGATTTCAGTGCTGCTGCCCTCAAGGTTGCATCTATGGCAATGTCCCCTGCAGCATCCTTTGGAAGCTTGCTTTTTACGTACTTACCTTTCTGGGTCTTTGAATCAACCCTTTTACCGTAAAGCCTCCTTTTCTTTTTTCCCTTCATCTTCAGCAATTTTTTTAGATCAGGCCCCTCTTCATCAGCTTCAACCTTTTCATCCTCTTTCTCAAGGCTTTTGAGTTTCATGCCCCTTTTTTTACCCTCTGATGAGTTCTGCTGGTTTTGGCCAGTTCCCTGCTTCTTGTCCTCAGAGATATCTGAAACCGCCTTTTGAACCTTTTCCTTTATCTTTTCAGGCCCCTGTGAGGATTTATGGAATCTTTCCCCAAGAACAAGGAGTGCAGCTTCTTCAACATGTTCCTGATTCACTTCTTCCATGTTCTGGTAGGCTGCAACTGTCTTTGCTGTTTTCAGTATTGCTATATCAGCCCTGTGTCCATCAACATCCATGTCCATGCAGATGTGGGCTATCACCTTCATGAGATCCTTTGAGATACTCACGTTACCCAGTAACTTCCGGGCAGTTACTATACTGTCTAGGATTTCCTCCTGTTTTTCCCGGAATTTGTCCCTGAATGCTGCAGGGTCTTTTTCAAATTCTTCCCGTCTTTCCATTATCTGCACACGTTTGTCAAGGTCCATGATGCTGTGAACTGATATGTGAAGACCTATTCTGTCAGAAAGCTGAGGTCTGAGCTCTCCCTCAGCAGGGTTCATGGTTCCAACCAGTATGAACCTTGAAGGGTGGGCTATTGATATTCCCTCCCTTTCAACTATGTTTACACCGTAGGCTGCTGCATCAAGGAGTACATCAACCAGGTTGTCATCCAGTAGGTTTATTTCATCAACGTAGAGGATGTTCCTGTTAGCATCTGCAAGAATTCCAGGTTCTAGGGCTTTTGATCCTTCTTTGAGTGCTTTTTCTATGTTTATGGATCCGACAACCCTGTCCTCTGTTGATCCAAGGGGCAACTCAACCACGCGCATTTTTTTCTCTTCAACCTCAAAGTCCCCTGATCTGCATGATTCACAGAGGGAATCCGGATCTTCGGGGTTGCAGTTAAATGGGCAGCCTTTCACAACCTTAAGAGAGGGTAAAAGGTCTGCAAGAGCTCTTACTGCAGTTGTTTTACCTGTTCCCTTGTCTCCTTTTATAAGAACCCCCCCAATGCTGGGATTTATGGCATTGAGTATTAAGGCTTTTTTAACATTTTCCTGACCAACAATTGCTGAAAATGGGAAAATAAAGTTTTTCAATAGTCTCACCGCTTAACAAAGAATTTTCATATTTTTGTTTTATTTTAAGTTAGTTAAATCTTGATATTATTATGGGTTGCACCTAAGATATAATATGATTCAATTTTTTGTATTAACTCCGTGGCTAAAAAGATGAAATTGTATTACTCCATGAGGATTATCCCAATTTATTAGGGTGTAAGGGAATCTGGAATAAAAAAATACAAAAAGGTAAATAAAAGTGCAGACAAAAAAATAATTGGTGATATAAATGTGCACTGTTGGAGGGCCAATGGCTGATATTAAACTGAAAAAACTCAAAACAAAAAGGTATAAATGCCTTGATTGCGGAAATACCTTTAAAGGTATTGGAAGAAGAGTAATATGTCCATCATGTCAGTCAGAGAACGTAGAAGAATTAAATTAAATTCTGATGAAATTCTTTTTTTAATTGGAAGCTCAGGAGAGCTTGGCATAGTAAAAGCATCCAGAGATATGCATATATTCATAGGAACTCCAGAATCAGAAGAAATTGTGATGTTCCTTGAACCTCAAGATTTAATAGCTGTTTCTGCATTTGAAAATGGTGTGAAAGCTGAAAAAGGTATTGAATCCATGTTGTACCTTCTGAGGGAGTTGGGTTCGCCCATCGTTGTTCTTCCCAAGGGCCATCCTACTTCAAAAAGACTACCACTGGTTGTGTCTTGCGGAGATCGTGTGCGCCTTGACTGCGGAATACAGGCCGGCACTCATCCAGAACAGGACATTCTATGTGCATGTGATGATCTTTCAGGTGTTAAAATAGCTGCAGTGGAAGATGGAGTAGAAGTTGAAGGGGATTTCAGCAGGTTCCAGTTTAAAGTTCAAACTACTTCATAATCACCATATCAATACTTATCTTAACAAATAACCCCTAATTGCATTGAAGCTCAAAAAAACCATTATGAGAACTGTTTTGGCGAATTTTGAATCTTAAAAAAGGTTGAAGCTTAAAAAAAAGCTTTAGATTAATTTAAAAATTATTTGAAAATGTAAGCTTTTTTATTTAAAAATAATATTTTGTTAAAAATCCATTCTCAAACACCTTTATATTTATAGTAAAATAGATGAAATGATACCATGGCAATGTATGAATTTTACCAAATATTTGGGCAGTTAGTTTTCCTTCTTGGAATCTCAGTACTAGCTCTGCTCTCTATTACTCTTGTTCTTGGAAAACTTCTGATTAAGGAAAACAGGTTAGTCTTCCCAAGACTGCTCCTTTTTACCATAGACATGTTCTACGGCATATTCAAAAGGTTCTCTGAAATTGTGGGAGTTGATGCTAAGATAGTTGATCAGATCGGTATAGAAGTAAGGAACAAATTGAACGAAAGGATATTCCACAAAATAAAACCTGAAGAGAAGATCCTTGTACTTCCACACTGCCTCAGACATCAGGATTGTGAGGCCAAACTCGGAGAGTCTGGTTTAGTATGCCAGGACTGCAACCGCTGTGTTATAGGTGTTCTCAAGAACAAAGCTGAAGAAATGGGTTACGGTGTTTACATAATACCGGGATCTACGTTTTTAAAGAACATCGTTGCAAAGAACAATTTCAAGGCATTCGTAGGTGTTGCCTGTTACCAGGATCTGAACCTTTCCATGATGAAACTCTCGAAATTTCACTGCCAGGGAGTTCCACTTCTAAGGGACGGTTGTATTAACACAAAAGTTGATGTTAAAGCTGTGCTTAAAATGATGGGTGCAGATATTAAAAATGGGTCTGAAAAACTCTCAGAAGGAAGCCCATGCAGCAAAAATCCCAGCAGAAAATCACTTTAAGGGCATATAATTAAAATTAAGCAGATTAAATCATTCTCTGACATCATTCACCACTTTTTTCATCATATTTTTTATTACGATTAAAAGAAGTAATTTTTATTTTACAGTTTTCTAATAATTTAGATGAAAATAAATAAAAAATAAAGGTAATTTAAGGGGCGAATACATTCCAAAATCCATGGAAAATGAATGATGTATATGTTTTACCCGTTTTTAGACGTAATAATCCAACTATAGTCCCTAAGACTAATCCAATTATCATCTTAGATAATAATATCATGGGTATATTCGTCAAAGCCATTGGATGAATCAGGAAGACATCGATGTAACCCAGATGCCACAGACTGAAAAGTACAGTAACCGTGAACCACGTGATAAACCCCGGATTAACCATTTCTACAGATTCCTGAATACGATTCCAGATGTAACCCCTGAATAAGAATTCTTCAAATGCAGGGGTTAAAATGCCGAATACAATACCCATCACCAGGACATCGGTTTCCCATGCAAATGTGTAGGGAATCAAAGCCATTGCAACCAGAACAGAAATCCCTAATATGTACAGGTTCCTGGTTTTAGGTTTAATATCCTCCCAGTTAAGGCTCAAGTCCTTGAGGGATGGTTTGAAGTAAAGTAAAAGGATCATTCCCACTATTATGAGGCTCATGCCATTGAATATCTGGAAAACAACTAGATCATTAGGGGGATGTTGAACTCTAAACCATAAAGCGCCCATGAAAATCGCCCTTAATAGCTGTATAACTATCAAGGCCAATACTATTTTCAACATGAGTTTTAAAAACTTTTTCCGATCATCCTTGGATTTAAAAAATTGCATAATCATCCCACATCATTTTAAGACCTAAAACTGTATTCCTAGTTTATTTTTGTATTAAAGATATGAAAAAATTCTTTAAATCCCCATTAAATCCCTTTTTAAGGTTAATCAGGGGACCCCTATCTCTTTGATTTATTTGTTCAATTTATTTCTCGTCTTCGTACAGGAAGATGTCCTCTATTTTAACCTGGAATAACATGGCCATTTTAAAGGCTAAGCTCAGTGAAGGGTCGTATTTATCCTTTTCTATTGCTATTATTGTTTGTCTGGTTACTCCCAGCTTTTCTGCAAGTCCTTCCTGGGTTATCTCGTTCATTGCACGAAAAACCTTCAGTTTATTTTTCATTTTTGGCACTATCCATGTTTTTTATTGTAGTAAATGTAAAATCCACTGTACAGGAGGAGTAAAAGACATGCAGAGTCAGCTAAGGTGAATCCTGCCTGGGTGAATTCAGGAAAACTACCCTTCAGTGTCAAAAGTCCAACCCCTAAAACTGTTATTATGGTCAGGAAGAAAAGCATCGCCATTCTGGAAGCTTTGTTAGCCACAAGGGCTGTTCTTTCGTCCTCAGTTATTTCATAAACATTTTTTTTGATGAAGTAAGATACTAAAAAACCCAAAAGCAATGTTATGAATGCAAGGAGCAGGTTTCCAAGTAGGACTGAAACAGCAACCAATGCAGCCACAACAGTGCTTATAATCATTCTTGAGTATCTGTAGGTTTTTTTCTCCATGATTAATTCCTCCAATTTAATATTTTCTACGGTAGTATGTGTGGGCTACAACGTATATTACAAAGGTGAAGGCGCTCACAGCAAAGAGGGTGTAGCCTATCTGCATGTATTGAGGAAAACTGGCCCTTAATGTAATCAGAACTATTGCAATCCACATTGTAACTGCAATTACTACTCCAAGAGTCATATTTGCGGCTTTGTCATTTATCAGCTGGGTTCTTTCATCTTCACGAACACCATTCCCCATCTTAAACATCTCTTCCAGATCATTCCTGTGGATGTAGAGAACCGGGGCCATTCCAACCATGCACAGTATTGCCAGCCCAATTAGGATGATGTTTCCCATTAAAAGGCCAACTATCCATAGTCCCGTTGTGAAGAGCGAGAACGTTATCAATATTTTTCCCATTTTTTTCAGATTCATAAATTCCACCTCATGTAACTAATACTTTACATAATGTTACTTAAACTTTACTATTTGTACATGTTGGTTAACATAAATATCTGGAATTCTCCCTTAAAATTCATTGAAGTCCAGTTCCTGTTAAATTCATCAAAAATCTCCGAATTCCGGGATTAATATCTTGATTAACACCAAAAACATACGTTTCATTGGCAGGATTATTGGGTTGGGAGGGTATAGAATTACTAAAAAAAATGATTGAAACTGTTAAATTATAAAAATACACATAGGAATAGTTAGAAATTATCCCATAGTTCATAATATCCCAAGTTCATAATAATCTAAATGAAAAAGTTCTACGGAGGAACAGTATGGCAAAAGTTCTTTTAATATGTGCAAGTCCTCGTAAAAATGGTAACACATCCCAAGTTCTGTCTGAATGTGCAGCTGTGATTGAAGAAAATGGATTGGAAACTGAAACCCTTTATCTGAAGGGTGAGAAGATTGAATCTTGCAGGGCATGTGGAAGATGTGCCAGAATACACAAGTGCAAGATAGATGACGGCCTGAACGAGATCATAGATAAGATTAGGGATTCTGAGGGTTTTATAGTGGGTAGCCCAGTTTACTTCGGAACGGCCCGCGGCGATCTCATGGCAGCACTCCAGCGTATCGGCTACGTTTCAATGAACAGCAACCATTTCCTCTCATGGAAGGTGGGTGGGCCAATAGCAGTTGCAAGGCGCGGTGGCCAGACAAGCACGATTCAGGAACTCCTCATGTTCTACCTCATAAACGACATGATAGTGCCAGGATCAACCTACTGGAACATGGTCTTTGGACTGGAAAAGGGAGAAGCCCTTGAGGATGAGGAAGGAATCAGAACCATTAAAAGATTTGGAGAAAACGTTGCAAATCTCATAAAGAAAATAAACTGAAATTATTGAAGTTAGGTCAAATTAAATCTAACTATATCATAAAAGAGATTAATAATGCCTCCAATGGCGGAACTAAAGTTAAACCAGAAATGGAATAAATTTATTGAGAGAGTGGAACCATGGGTGCAGAGGATTTGTACAAGAAATTTGCAGGGTACTACGATAGGATCTATGAAAATGTGGACTACGCAGGAGAATCAAAATTCATTAAGTGGGCCATTGAAAACCATAAAGAAAGTGATGGAAACAAAATTCTGGATGTTGCCTGCGGGACAGGTACACATGCATCCATACTTGCTGAAAACTTCCAAGTGCTTGGAGTTGATATAAATAAAAACATGCTGAAGATAGCCCATAAAAAGGTTCCAGAAGTCCGATTTATTCATGGGGATATGAAGGAACTGGACCTTGGAGATAAGTTCGATGCAGTTATCTGCATGTTCTCTGCAATCCACTACAACACCAATTACTTCGAGCTTGAAAACACCCTGAAAAACTTTTACAACCACCTAAATGACGGAGGAGTGGTTATATTCGATTTTGGACTTAACAAGGAAAACTGGATTGAGGGACTTGTCAGTATGGACACAGTTGTTGAAGATGACCTTAAACTTGCAAGGATATGTCAGTCACACCTTGAAGGTACAGTATTCAATGCGAACTTCCTTTTCCTTGTTAAAGAAAAGGGAAAACTGGACTTCGATATAGACCAGCACCAGTTAGGTGTTTTTGAGATGGAGAAGGCCCTGGAAATCATGACCAAAACAGGATTTGAAACTAGTATATACGCTGATTTTTCCAAAAAGGAATGGGAGATTACAGAGGGTGAAAGACCCGTCTTTGTAGGTGTTAAACAATCCAAATCCCCAGAAAGTTGTTAAAAGATGGTGCTTATTAAAAAATAGGTTCAAAACTGGAACTTCAACAAAAAAATTAAATCCTTGAGTATCATATAATTAGTTTAATAGTTGTATCGGCATTAAAATTTTACAAATTTAGGATATTTTAAAGGTTTAAAAAGATTTTAAAGGAGTTTTTAGGTTGTTGGGGAATTTCAAGTTTCAGAGGTGTTCATAATATGAGGATAGCTGTTGCTGCATCAGACGATGAAAAATACGCTGCACATTTTGGCAGGGCACAGAAGTTTTTGATATACAATTTTAACGAAAAAAACATTGAATTTGTTGAAACACGAGAATCTGCAAAGCTTCCTGGAGAAAAACACCAGTGGAAAAAATCTTTGGATGTTGTGGAGGATTGTGATGTTGTTATATGTGTTCAGATCGGTATTAATGCCAAACCAGGACTCAAAAGGATGGGTAAAACTGTAGTTGAGGATGAGGGAACTGTTGAAGAGGTTCTTGAAAGGTTCCACAAACACCAGATATTCATGAGCAAACCCCTTAAATTCTAAAATATTTCTTTTACAACACATCCCATAAGTGACAAAACTCAAGGTTATTTCAAGTTTTGGATTAGGGAAGTACAAAAACAGTGCATCATGTATTTAATCTTATTTTTAAAGGGAGAATATTATTATTTTAAGGGTAGCAGCCTTAAAAAGTAGTTTTAGATCAAATTTTAGAACCTATTTTAACCATGAAATCCACATATCAGTTAAGGATTTCAAATTTATTTAAGAATTTATTGAAGAGCACCTACAAAATAATAGTTGTTCAATAGGTTTTTAATTTCAATAGGTTTTTAATAATTTTAATTTCAGTGAAGAAGATTTTTATCAAATTAACAGATATGAATTTAACAATAAAAAGTGAAATGAATTTTAAAGGTGCTAAAATGAAAACAGCAGTAATATATTATTCATCACATCATGGAAACACCAAAAAGATTGCAGAAAAGTTATCTGAGGCTCTTGAAGGTAAATTATTTGAATACACTGATGTGGATAAATACAACACTGTGGACTACAATTTAATTGGATTTGGGTCTGGAATTTACCATGGAAAACCTGCAAAGGAGTTTTTAGAATTTCTGGAAGAACTTCCAGATGTTAAAAATATAAAGGCCTTCGTGTTCACAACAAGTGGAAAGGGAACAGATAATTACAACAACATCCTAAAGGAAGAACTGGAAGCAAAGGGTTTTGAGGTTGTTGGGGAATTTTCATGCAAGGCCTTCGACACATGGGGTCCTTTGAAGATCATAGGTGGTAAAAACAAGGGAAAACCCAATGAAGAAGACTTTAAAAGGACAGAAGAATTTGCAAAAAACCTTAAAGAACGTTTGAATTCATCTTGAACCCGTGGGGAAGTTACTCCTCAAGGGTATCAACCTCGATTCATTAATTGAGAATTTACAGGGAGTGAAGTTAATAGTTTCAATATCCCATCCAAATATCTTTCATCAAAGCAAATCCTATTTTTAAAGGTTTTTACGGATTTTTCCGGTTTTTATAGAAAACCTATTATAACATGAGATGTAACCTTATAACGACGGGTTCAAGATCGATAGTTAAAATTTCTATTTTTGCGAGTTGAGATTAGGATGATTCCTGAGATCTTCAACAATATTTATAAAGCATAACTGAGAGTTATTAATAAACGATTCTCAATTCTATAATAAAATTATTATAAGTTAGTGATTTTAACCTCGCCTCAATGAGAGGCTATTTTATAAATCGTTTACAACTAAAGGTGATAGTATGGCTAAAGCAAGACGTCGAAGAGTACGAGATACATGGAAAGAAAAACAATGGTATAAGATAATGACTCCTAAAGAATTTGGAGACATTGAAATTGGTTCAACCCCTTCAAGGGACCCAGATCTGCTCCTTAAGAGGAGTGTTGAGGCAACCATGAGGGAGCTTGCAGGTGACTTCAGCAAGCAGTACGTGAAACTGTCATTCCAGGTGAACAACGTTGCAGGAGACATAGCAAACACAGAGTTTACTGGGCATCAGGTTACAACTGACTACGTCAGAAGTATGATACGCAGGGGAACAAGCAGGATAGATGCAATAACAAATGTCACAACCAAGGACGGAAAGACTTTAAAGGTCCATGTCATAGCAATAACCATTAAAAGGGCTAAATCATCCCAACAGAAATTCATAAGGGAAACCATGGAAAAACTGATCCAGAATGCAGCTGTAGACAGATCCTTCCCTGAATTCATTGAAGGAGTGGTATCTGGTAAAGTAGCATCCCACATTTACCACGAGTCAAAGAAGATTTACCCATTGAAACGTGTTGAAATCCTTAAAACCAGGGTAATTGAATAAACCCTGAAAATTTTTGATCTGGGAGATTATGATAAATCTTGAATATGTGGTCCTGATTTTGGTCGTAGGGCTTGTAACGTATGTTAGAAAAGCTCTTGATCTATTCGGATCCATTTTCATGGTTATCATGGGCATAATTATTATTTTTACCGCCGGTACAAACTGGCTTATTTTAATATTCATATTCCTGCTTTTAGGACTTTTATTCACCAAATACAAGCACAGTTACAAAAAGGAAATAGGCGTTTATGAAGGTACCAGAAGCCTTAAAAACGTTATATCCAATGGCATAGTGGCCTTTGTAATGGCTGCATTTGGGAACTACGCAGGATTTATAGGTTCAATTGCAACAGCAACAGCCGATACAATGGCAAGTGAAGTTGGAGTGGTTGAAAAGAATGCACGACTTATAACCACCCTTAAAAAGGTTCCAGCAGGAACAGACGGTGGAATAACAGTTCGTGGAACTGCAGCTGGAATAATGGGTGCTGGAATAATAGGAGTTTCTGCATACCTACTTGGAATTTACCCCAACATATTTCAAACATTGAAAATAGCAATAATAGCAGGTACAGCTGGATGTTTCGTTGACAGCATCCTTGGAGCTGTATTTGAGAGGAGAAAATATCTCTCCAATGAATACGTTAATCTTATAGCTACCATAACTGGAGCAGCATTAGGTATCCTCATGGTTTAGGTGATAATTGTGAAAGGAATCATAATGATAATGGATGGGATGGCAGACCGTCCCATAAAAGAGCTTGAATACAGAACACCCCTTGAAACAGCAAAAACCCCAAACATGGATAAAATGGCCAAAATGGGAATATGTGGATTGATGGACCCTATAAAACCCGGTATAAGGGCTGGAAGTGACACATCCCACATATCCATACTTGGATACGATCCTTACACTGTTTACACTGGCAGAGGACCATTTGAAGCTGCAGGAGTTGGAGTGGATGTTCTTCCAGGGGATATAGCATTCAGGTGCAACTTCTCAACTGCAGATGAAAATGGTATAATCACAGACAGGCGTGCAGGAAGAATAAGGGAAGGAACAGATAAAATAGCAGAAACTATAAACTCCATGGAACTCGATGATAACGTTGAAGTCATATTCAAGGAATCAACCGGTCACAGAGCTGTTCTTGTACTGAGGGGTGAAGGATTATCTGATAAAATTTCAGATGCAGACCCTAAACATGAAGGTAAACCCCCAAAAGAGGTTATTCCCCTTGAAAACACCACTGAATCCCGAAAAACTGCGGATGTGTTGAACAAGTTCATAAAGAAATCCTACGATCTCCTGAGGGATCATCCTGTGAACCTCCAGAGAATTGAAGATGGAGAGAACCCTGCAAACATAATCATACCCAGAGGTGCAGGTGCAGTACCACACGTACAACCCTTTGGTGATAAGTACGGGTTAAAACCGGTTTGTATAGCAGAAACCGGACTTATAAAGGGTATTGGAAAGATAGCAGGTATGGATCTCATTGATATTGAAGGTGCCACAGGTGGTATCGACACCAACCTTGAAAACATCAGGGATGGCATACTTGAAACTACCACAAAGGACTACGATTTCTTCCTTATTAACGTGGACGGTGCAGATGAAGCTGGACATGACGGCCAAATGGAAGAGAAGGTTAAATTCATTGAAAAAGCTGATTCTATTATTGGAGAGATCATGAAGCTTGAAGATGTTTACTTCATTTTAACAGCCGATCATTCAACCCCAATATCAGTTATGGATCACACTGGAGACCCTGTTCCCATCGTTATCAAGGGTCCTGAAGTAAGGGTTGATGATGTGGAAGAGTTCAACGAAAGATCCGTAACCCAAGGGGGATTATGCAGAATAAGGGGAAACAATGTCATGGATATTCTCATGGACCTTATGAACAGATCCACCAAATTTGGAGCATGAAGAGGTGAAGAACATGGCTTCAAATATCCAGGAACAGATGATCCCAAAACTCTTTGGAACATCAGGCATAAGGGGTAAACTCGGCGAAAATATAACCCTTGAGCTTGCAGTAGATGTTGGAATGGCAGTTTCCACCTACATTGGTGGGAAAGGATGTAAAGTTGTAATTGGTTATGACACACGAACATCCAATGAAATGATTGAAAGTGCAGTTGTTGCAGGACTTCTTCAGGGAGGTTGTGATGTACTGCGCCTTCACATGGTACCAACACCCCTCGTTGGATATGCTGCAATGAAACTGGGTGCAAATGCTGGTGTGATGATAACTGCTTCCCACAATCCACCAGAGTACAATGGAATAAAGCTCTGGAACCCTGACGGCATGGCCTACAAACAGGATCAGGAAAGGGAAATAGAAACAATAATCCATGAAAAAAGCTTTAAAAAAGCTTCATGGGAAGATGTCGGTAAGATCGTAGATATATCCTACATAACAGAGGAATATATAAAGGATATACTGGATCACGTTGACATAAAACCTGGTATCAAGGTTGTTGTGGACTGTGCAAATGGTGCAGCATCCCATCTTTCACCACTAATTCTCAGAAAGGCAGGCTGCTCCGTTGTAACCTTAAATTCACAGCCCGACGGATTTTTCCCAGGTAGAATGCCTGAACCTTCAGCCCAGAATCTCCAGGAACTTATGAAGGTTGTTAAAGCCACAGGTGCAGATATTGGAATTGCACACGACGGTGATGCAGACCGAATGATCGCTGTGGACGAACAGGGACGTATATCTGACTTTGACAAGTTGCTGGCCTTAATATGCTATGAAATGGGAGGTAAGGTTGTTACAACTGTTGATGCATCCATATGCACAGATCGCTGCATAGAAAAAGTTGGTGGAGAAGTTATAAGAACTAAGGTGGGTGATGTTCATGTTGCAGAGGCTGTTGAAGCCGAAAATGCATCATTTGGAGGAGAACCTTCAGGTACGTGGATCCACCCTGACTTCTGCATGTGCCCTGACGGAATACTGTCGGCACTGCGAATCATAGAGATCGTTCAAAAACACGGTGCCCTTTCAGAGCTTCTTGACTCAGTTCCAAGTTACCCCACCATCAGGGATAAGGTGAACTGTGACAACACCCAAAAAGGCATCATTATGGGCAGTGTGGAAACTGAACTCTCAAATCTCTTCAGTGATGTCCATGATGTAAATCGTATAGACGGTGTGAGAATTTCAATGAACGATGGAAGCTGGGTTCTTGTAAGACCCTCAGGTACAGAATCTTACATCAGGATCACCCTTGAGGCAGTTGATGAAGCCAGAGCCATATCAATCAGGGATAAATGCAGGGAATTTATAGGAGAGTTTTTATGAAGGCAATTCTACTCACAGCAGGGGAAGGCACAAGGATGCGGCCCCTCACCATCACAAGGCCTAAAACCATGCTGAAAGTTGGTGGAAAACCCATACTCCAGTACAATGTAGAGGCATTAAAGGATGCTGGCGTGGATGAGGTGAGCATGGTTGTTGGGTACCATGAAGATGTGATAAGAAACCATTTTGGAGACGGATCCAAACTTGGAATTAAAATAAACTACATAACCCAAAAAGAAAGACTCGGAACAGCCCATGCAATAGGGCAGGCATCAAAAAGCTTTGAAGAAGAGTTTTTAGTCCTGAATGGAGATATACTGGTTGAACCAAAACTTTTAAGAGATTTGATAGAACGCTACAACATGGGTGATGCAGATTCCATACTCGCCTTAACAGAGGTTGATGATCCATCATCATTTGGAGTTGTTGAACTTGATGGTGATATCATAACCAGAATAGTTGAAAAACCATCCCCTGGAGAGGCACCAAGTAATCTGATAAATGCTGGAATATACCTCTTCAGCCAGGACATCTTCCAGGCCATAGAAAAAACAGGAAAATCCAAGAGGGGAGAGTACGAAATAACAGACTCCCTTGAAATCCAGATGTCCCAGAAAAAGAGGGTTGTGGGACTTAAATCAGATTACAAATGGGTGGATATTGGAAGGCCATGGGAACTTCTGGATGCTAATCAGCACTTTTTAGAGGATCTTGAAACCCATATCGAAGGGGAGGTTGAAGAGGGGGCTACTTTACACGGACCAGTGTTCCTTGGAAAGGGAAGTATCATACGGGCAGGAAGCTACATCATGGGACCTGTTTACATTGGTGAAAACTGTGATATCGGCCCAAACAACTACCTGAGAAAACACACGTGTATCTGTGACAATGTGAGCGTTGGAAATGCTGTTGAAATTAAAAATTCCATTATAATGGACGGTACCAATGTTAACCATCTTTCATATGTTGGGGATTCCATCATAGGAGCAGACTGCAATGTTGCAGCCGGTACAAACATTGCAAATCTCAGATTTGATGATGGACACGTTAAGATAATGGTTAAAGGAAATAAAGTTGACTCTGGAAGACGTAAATTTGGAGTTGTCTTTGGAGATGGTGTTAAAACAGGTATAAACTCCAGCTTCAACCCAGGAGTTAAGGTTGGTGTTAACTCCCGCATAGGATCAGGAGCAATTATCTACAGTGATGTGGGCTCAAACAAGATAGTTCTACCACGCCAGGAACATGACGTTCTTGAGTACAGGGAATAACTACCTTGAATAAGGGTTTAAAGATATTGATCTGTTGTTTGACATATCATATGATACATCCTCATTTAAAGATCTATTAACTGTAACCCTTTATTTTTTTATTTTAATTCAAACCATGTTCTTATGTGGGGCCAAAATCTTATTTTATATGAAATTAAAAAAGGTAAGTACTGTTAAATAAGAATAACCTTTATAAAACTTTAAAAGGGAAATGGAAATGATTCATACAAGTGTTAAAATATTTGAAGGTGCAATAATAACCAAAAACGTTGAAATAGATGAAAAATCATCAGTATGGTTCAACGCAGTTCTCAGAGGAGACATAGAACCAATAAAAATTGGAAAATCTTCCAATATCCAGGACAACTGTGTACTTCACTCCTCCAAGGATCATCCCCTTGAAGTTGGAGACTTCGTTTCTGTGGGACATTCAGCTGTACTACACGGATGTAATGTTGAAGAAAATTCTCTCATAGGTATGAACGCCACAGTACTCAACGGCGCAGTTATCCATAAAAACAGTATTGTGGGAGCAGGCGCTCTGGTTACAGAGGGTCGTGAATTTCCTGAAGGCAGTTTGATACTGGGAGTACCTGCAAAGGCTGTTCGAAAGCTTCAAAAAGATGAAATAGATGAAATTAAGGATAATGCTGTGAGATACGTTGAAATGGCAGATTCCTCATTCTATGATTGATGGTTAAATTTAAAATTAAGTTTAATTAAGGATTTAGATCAAAATTTTAATGTTGAAGTTTGAGTTAGGATTTAATATGGAAGTTTTGATTTATGATTTATGGAAGTGATGCACATGATTAAACCACGAAAAGTTGTGGAAGAACTTGACCCCTATGTTCCAGGAAGATCAATTGATGAAATAGCATCGGAGTACGGTGTTGAGCTTGATAAGATAATAAAACTTGGATCCAATGAAAACCCCATGGGACCCTCACCCCAGGCAGTTAAAGCCATTGCAGAGAACCTGAATCTTATAAATCAGTATCCTGAATCAGACCTGCAGGACCTACTCGAGGATATAGCAGAATATTCAGGTGTTTCACCATCAAACATCATTGCAGGTGGAGATGGTGCTGATGAAATCCTTGATGTTCTCGGCAAGACATTTGTTGATGAAGGAGATGAATTCATAGTTCCATTACCGTCTTACATGTACTACGAGTTCACACTGAAGATCCATGGAGGAGTGCCTGTATATGCAAGGTGGAATATTGAAGAGAATGTTCTGGATGTGGATTCTGTTCTTGAGGCCATCTCTCCTCGAACCAAACTGATATTCCTCTGCACACCTAACAACCCCACAGGCGGACTCATATCTAAAGGGGATGTTGAAAGGATCCTTGAGGCAACAGAGGCAATAGTTGTTGTGGATGAAGCCTACTTTGAATTTTCAGAGGTGAACAACGTGGAACTCCTTGAGGGCCATCCAAACCTCTTCATACTCCGAACCTTCTCAAAGGTCATGGGACTTGCAGGTATGAGAATAGGCTATGGAATAGCCAATCATGAGTTAATAGAGTACATGTACAGGGTTAGACCAGTGTTCAGCATCACAAAACTCTCACAGGTCGCTGCAAGGGCCACATTGAAGGATAAAGAGTACATCAGAGAATCCACAAAACTCAGCATTGCAAGCAGAGAGTACCTTTACCACGAGATGTCCAAATTCAAAACCTTAAGGGTTTTTCCATCCAAATCCAACTACTTACTGGTTGATTTACACAAAACAGGTATGAAAGCCAAGGATTTAACAACAGCCCTTATGAAGAGGGGAGTTATTGTCAGGGACTGCACTTCCTTCAAGGGTCTTGATGAGTACTGGATAAGGGTCAGTGTTGGGACCATGGAAGAGGATGAAAGGTTCATAGAGATACTAAGGGGAATAGTTGAATAGTTGGAGGTTTAAGATCATGTCAGCAGGTGAAATTGAAATAGGCAGCATTCTTGTATCCTCAATAGAGTATCCAGGAAACCTTTCACTGGTTGTTTTCACAGCAGGCTGCATGTTATGCTGTCCCTACTGCCACAACCCAGACCTCATAGTTGGGGGAGAAACTGTAAAAACCCCTGAAATACTCCAAAAGATCGATGAATCCCTTGATTTTATTGATAGCCTCGTTGTAACAGGCGGAGAACCTTTGATGCAGTACGAAGAGGTTTTACACGTCATTAAATATGCAAAATCTAAGGGTTTGAAGGTTAAACTTGATACAAACGGTTACTTCACTGAAAGGCTGCATGAAGTTCTTGAATGGGTTGACTACGTTGCACTGGATGTTAAAGCACCCTTCAACAAGTACAAAGATGTTATTGGGGATGAAATAGGGCAGAATGTTCGGGAGAGCATAAATTTATGCCGTGAATCTCCTGGCACGTGGCTTGAATGCAGAACAACCTACGTTCCAGGAGTTCTAAGTCCGGAGGATGTTGTTGAGATTGGCAGGAGCATAGACTGTGATGAGTACACAATCCAGCAGTTTAAAAACAAGGTGGTTCTGGATGCCAAGCTTGAAGAAACCAGAAATCCAACCCGTGCAGAGCTCATGGAGATTGGAAAACAAGTTAAACCATACCTGGACAGGGTTAAAATAAAAACATCTGAATTTGGTGATGAAATCGTTGATTGAGCTATGTTTCACCTTAAGGGATACTTCGATTTGACATCGTTGAATTTTTTTTGTAAAGGTAACTAACGTTAATATTTGTTTGGTAATGTTAATCATGAATTGGAGGGTTTTAAATACCGATTTTACTATTTGGAAGTCGTCACGTTGAACTTATAACTGGAAAGAAGACAACAACCATCAGGAAACTCTGGAAAAAGCCTTTGAATCCCGGTGACAGACTGCACTGTTACTGGAACCTGGTTTCCAAGGAGAGAAGGAAGCTCTTTGAAGCAAAGGTCACTGATGTGGAAGTTGTGGAGTTCAAGGACCTGATAACCAATAATTCGCTTGCCCGTGAAGAGGGTTTTGAGAGTGCAGCTGAACTTGAAGCAGATTTCAGGAGAACTTACCCTGATGACACAGCGAACGGATCCCTCTTCCAGGTCATACGGTTTAAAAAACTCCCTGTAGATGAATGGGAGGGTAAAAAGATAGATGAAAAGGCCATGATAACCAAGAGGGCAGATATACTCTTTGACGTGGGTAAGTTCAAAAAGTCGGTTGTATGCTACACTGCAGCATTGAGGATAGACCCTGATGATGTTTACCTCCTGAACAAGAAGGGAGATAACCTTTCAAGACTTGGAAGGTTCCAGGAAGCAATTGAATGCTACAATAAGGCCCTGGAAATAGATCCCAGCAACGAGTTCATCTTAAACAACAAGGCCATAGCCCTTTTAAACTCCAACAAACCAGAAGAAGCATTGAAAGCCAGTGATAAAGCCCTGAAAATTGATGGGGAGAATGTTGTGGTTCTCTACTGGAGGGGTTTCATCCTGGAAATGCTTGGAGATTTCCCAGGAGCACTGAATTGTTACAACAGAATAATTAGGTTGAACCCAGAAGATCCTGAGGTCTGGAATGCCAAGGGCAACATACTGTCTGAAATGAACAGAACAGAGGAAGCAATTGAATGCTACGACAAGGCCCTGGAGCTCTGTCTTGATGAAGAGCCAGATGCTTCAACCTGGAACCGTAAGGGAAATGCCCTGCTGGAACTTGGACGTTTTCCCGAAGCTGTGGAATGCTACAGCGAAGCTGCAAAGCTCGACCCTGAAAATGATGTGATCCTAAGCAACAAGGGCGTTGCCCTCATGGAGCTTGAAAAATTCCAGGAAGCTGTGGAATGCTTCAAAAAAGCTGTACTCCTGAATCCCACCAATGATGATGCCAAGATACTGCGGGACGAGTGTCTGGAGAATCTTTGAGTCATTAAAAGGGTTACATGCATCCAATTAAACATTAAAAGCTGGTTTAAACCTTGATGTTGAATCCCAGATCAACTTCACTTGCAGGTTTACCTCCCCTAACTCCCCAGTTTTCTAAAGGAGGTTCCAACAACACCACTGTGATATCATTTCCATCGATACCCGGATTTTTAGTTAATTTATCATTTATTAACCTGTAAAGTTCTTTTTTGGCTTCAGCAGATCGTCCACGGAACATGTTTATCTCGATTAAAGTGACCTTGTCTGTTTTGGTTTCTGGAAATTCAAAGTTGGTATTATCCAGTTCATATAACCTCTGAAACCTATCATGATCAGGGATTTTAATTGATTCCACCAGTGCCTCATGAACACCGTCCAGCACTGCCTTTTTATATTCCTCTGATTTTCCTTTTATAATTTCTACTTTAACAAGTGGCATTTTCTTAACTTCCGATATTTAGTTTTAATATACAAATTGTTTTATCATATAAGACTATTTTAATATTGCTTTATTAAATTAAGGATCGTTAATTCAGAGAGGGAGAATTAAATGGAGTTATGGAATAGATACGAGCATATATTATCTTAATTATGCCCCCATTATGTTTTAAATGGACATATTCACTTTTTTTGTAAAAAAACTCATTAATATCCGGATTAATAATCATTTAGTAATTTTAATTTCTTTAATATCTTCATAAAATTTATTAGAATAGTTTTATATATTATTAATTGGTACAATGGGGGTAATATTTTGAGTGAAAAGGCTAGAATTGATAATTGGAGTGTAAATCCAGTTGCTGAAAAACGTCAAAAATGGATTAAAAGGCTTACTATTATTGTAGCAATATGGGGAGTTTTGAGTCTTTTATTTTCATCTATGGTATTTGGAGTAATTTTTATTCTATTTGCATTATTGATTCGTGTATTTAGAAGTTTCATGGTCATATATGCGCTTGGAGTTGTTTTGTGGATTTTAGCATTGATACAATTATTAACTGCAACGGGTTTTATTAATATTGGATTTGCAGAAGGTGTTGCTCAAGGAACTGAATTGATTATAATTGCAATTGCTAACTTTGCAATTGGAGGATTGATTATTTATAAAACAAGGAAATTAGAATAGGTTTAGATTTAGAAAAGGAATTAATAACTAGTTTGACTATTTACTCTCCCATCTTTTATTCCCCCATTTTTCAGCGATTTTCACGTGCTTCCTCAGGGCTGATCCTCCTTCCATCACAGTAAAACTGGGATATTATTCTTCTAATTCCCATGTCATCTCCAGGAAATGCTTCAAACCTGTTCAAAGCCCGGATCAGTACAAATTCGGCTGTCCAGAGTCCGATTCCCCCTATTTTACAGAGATCATTAATGATTTTATCAGTGCTTTCGTATGCTTTGAACTTCTCAAGGTTCAGATCTCCACTTTCCACAGCTTTAGCTAATGGTAGAAGTGTTGAAGGTCAAGATCCAGATTAAAAATCTTTTTAACAGTATTTAACGCTAATTTGGAATCATCATCTGTAATTTCATCGTCAGATTGAAGGGTAAGAAATAACTCAGATTCCTTAACTCCTCCCTTTGATTCCAATTCAAGGATGATTGGCTTATTTTTTACCATTATTAATTGTTTAAATCTTTTATTCTCATAGGAATAGGGTTGTTACCTGAAAAAACTTGCAGGCTTATTTCGAAGTTGAAGGGTGGAACGGGTTTGATTGTGAAGTTCATGGTTTTTCTGTTAGAATTTATATTTCAATCAAGATTTATAGTGATGGAAAAATTTAGGTAATATAAAGTTCAAATAAATAACATAAGGGGTTGATTGTATGCCAGATCTTGGACCAATGGGACGTGGTGGAGCTAGAAGAAGAACCAGAAGAAGAATGACAGCCATGAATGAAATGACTAAAGAACAGCCTGAAGAGGTGGTGCAGCCAGAAAGTTCTGATAAATTGGAAAAATTAGCTAAACTCTTGAGAGATAAGGGAGTTATCACCGAAGAGGAGTATAACTTACTATTTGGATAATTTATTTAATTTAAATATTTTTTTTATGTGAACCGTTCTGCAGCTTGGCACTATTAAATCGTAGATACACCCATACAAAATTCTAAACTGATTTTTATATTTATTTCCAGTAGCTCTCACTCAATTGAATTTAAGAGTGGCTTAACATACTAACTTCCTTAAAAGGAGCTGTAATATTATGAGGGTAAGTGTTACTGAAATGGATGAAGATGGGGGAGTTTTCCATAATTTAGGAGTGTTTAAGAAACATGAGAATCTGATTGTTTTCCCATATACACCGAGTTTGAACTTTTCCATGAAGAAATGGAACTTAGATTAAGATGCCTGAGGAATGTGGTTAACGAGGTTTAGAAGAACTGTGGGGATCCTCCTGAATTCATGGGGCATGAGGAATCCCACCTTAAAGCCCTTGAATCTGATTTAAAGGGTTTGATTGATTTTAAAGTCCAGACAACACTGGAATCCTTCAATGAAAAACCAGAGGAAATGAGGGCAGCTAAAAAAATCATTCCAGAGCTGGACGAAGAACCCCTACAGTGCCTGATTGGGTTATAGCTGAGCCAAGATAACCCTGAATCTTTAGATTTATTATTGAATATCATTTTGATTTGATAACATTAAAAACAAGTGAAAGAGGCGTTTCAGGAGCTAAAAATGGAATTTGACGATTTTAAGCCGTTCCCAAAATATAAGTTAGAGCAGTGATAAATATTGTACCATGACTAATTGGGGGTGAGAATGTTGACCTGGGTGAATTACTTGCTTTACCTTATAGGTATACTAATGGTAATAATGGGGATAATGGCATTTGCAAACAAACCAATAGAGTACACACCAAAAGAACCAGCCTGGCATGCGGCTGTAAAAGTCATATTTGGAATTATAATCCTTTACCTTGGATACATCGTTGTCTAGGATGGGTTCCAGCATTACCCTCTCTCTCCAATACAAAGATATCCCTATTTTTTATTTTTTTTAAAGTTTTAAATCCTGTTTTTATCAGCACATGGGTACAACCTAAAAGCTCTGGAATCTGATCGCAATGGTTTGAATGATTTTGATGTTTAAAAAAAACTTTGAAATCATTTAGTGGGGTCCCCATGAGATTAAGAAGCTTGAAGAAACAATTCCAGAAAACAGTTTGTTATCTAAATGGGGATTGGAATATTTCAGGATATAAAAATAATGAAAAAAAACTATATTTTACCATAAAATTAGAACGGGCCCGACGGGAATTGAACCCGCGGCAACTTGGTTAAGAGCCAAGCGCTCTGCCAGACTGAGCTACGGGCCCTACAAATGCCTGGCTGAAAATTGAACTGGAGTCATTGACTTAATGTGCCTCCACAGAACCAGGGTAGTAAATGGTTTGTATACCACAATAAAGTGTCTTATTAAAGGTACTTAAATAGTTTTTGGCATTTTTATAAGATTCAAGATATGGAGTTTACTTTTTAGGTTTAGAGTAATAATTAACAGCTTAGAATGCAACTCTAAAAGTCATATTTGAAATTATGATCATTTACCTTGGATACATCGTTGTTTAGGGGGAGTTTCAGGGAATGATATCTCTCCAGGAGGTAATTTCTATTGGTTTTTTCTATTTTTTTTAAATTTTAATTTTAGCATCAGCAATTTCTCATGAATTAATTTTAATAGAAAATGTTCATTAGATCATGAATTGATGTTCAAAAAATTTCATTCCAACATCCAGAATATAGTGGACTTCGTAATATATAGATTTAACGAAATAAAATAGTTGTAATTATCCACATTTACAATAAAAAAAAGGAATAGGTGTAAATCTGCTATTCGATTTTTTTAATTCTTTCAGTGGTCACAGTTTTTTCTACACACTTTCCCTCACTATCATATTTAACAACAGTTACCTCTTTTTCGGTTTCAGTAGAATCAACGGTTTCTGTATCATCTTCAGTAGCTTCAGTAGTTTTAGTTTCTTCTTTAGCCTTTAAAAAGTCATAATAGCTATTTGCTGTCCTAGAACCAAAGTAAAAAAGGAGTACCGCAGCTACCAGAGCAGTGAAGCTGGTAACAACTGTTTCTGAAAGGGCAACTGTTTGAGGAATCACCTGCACGATAGTTTGATTGGCTGTCTGATTTAGCACAGCAACTTCTGATGATGTATTACCCGTTAGTTGGAATTGTAGAATCCCTTGGAATGCCAGTGTAGGTAAAAGACCCAAATAAACAACCAATATGGACACAGTTATGGATTTCCTCATCTCATTTTCATTACTTCCAGGAAGGGCCCTATTAATCCGTAAAACACCAAAAAAGGCAATGATTCCCATTACGACCACTGAAAATGGCACGAAAGCAAAATTCTTTAAATAAAATGCCAAAAAAATTCCAAATCCAAGAATAGATATTATTAAAACAGCCATATAAAGCATTAATCTATACGCTTTCCCATCATCAGAATCATGAGCATCAACTGATGATTTCTTAGGGTTCGGATCATTTGTCAAAATGTCACCTCCCTACTTCAACAGATCTATTATATGTCTGATATTATTTAAATATGTCAAAATTAGTGAATTTAGATCCTTAGATATAGATGTGACAGTCCATTTAGACAAGTTTCTCAATTTTTTTAAATTTAGTTTTAAAAATTTAGATTCCCAGGGGATCCAGAAAAACCTTCATTTCATGACTTCAGCACATTTTCATCTTCAATTCAACTAATCATTTTTAATCCTCAAAAACCTTGAATTAAATGCAACTATGATGGTACTTGCAGACATGAGTATGGCTCCTGCTGCAGGTGTTAAGAGAATTCCATAGCCGTAAAGAAGTCCAGCTGCAATTGGGATTGCAAAAATGTTGTACCCTGTTCCCCATACCAGATTCTGCACCATCTTGCTGTAGGTGGACCTTGCAAGTTTTACAGTGTAAACAACATCAAGTGGGTTGCTTCGAACGAGAACAACATCAGCTGATTCAATTGCAACATCCGTACCTGCACCAATTGCGATACCCACATCGGCCTGTGCAAGTGCAGGGGCATCGTTGATACCATCACCTGTCATTGCAACAACTGCACCTTCAGATTGAATTTCCCGGATTTTCTCTGCCTTCTCCTGGGGCAGTACTTCTGCATAATAATTATCAAGCCCAATTTCCTTTGAAACCCACTCTGCAACCTCTTTTTTATCCCCTGTAATCATTATACAACGAATTCCCATGTCTTTGAGCTTTTTTACCGCTTTTCTTGATTCTTCCCTGATAACATCTGCAAGTGCAACTGCACCCATAATTTCTCCTTCAACAACCACAAACACAATGGTTTTACCCTGTGATGAGAGTTCATTTACCTTCTCATTTGGAACATCAATCTTGCGTTGGGTTAAAAATCCCGGGCTCACCACTTCAACGAGTTTTCCATTGATCCTGCCTTTAACACCTTTTCCAGGGATGGATCTGAAATCATGAACTTCACGGGTTTCCACTGCAGATTTTGCAAATCCCCTGGCAATTGGATGCTCAGAGTATGATTCCAGGGAGGCGGAATAGTTTAAGATATCTTCTTCATCATACTCCGGACTTAAGGCAACAACATCGGTTATACCGAACCTTCCCTCGGTAAGTGTACCTGTTTTGTCGAAGACAACTGCATCAACACCCCTGGACATTTCAAATGAGGCACGATTTCTTATTAAAAGACCATTTTTGGCGGATAATGCTGTTGAAACTGAAACTACCAGAGGTACTGCCAATCCCAGCGCATGGGGGCATGTGATAACCATTACAGTTACAGCCCTCTCAAGTGCAAATTCAAAACCAAAATTCGTGGCCAGTAACCATATTAAAAGGGTTAAAAATCCTCCAGTAAGAGCCAGTACAGTGAGTACTGTTGCAAAACGATCTGCAAGGTTCTGAGTCTTTGATTTGCTGGCCTGTGCTTCTTCTACAAGATTTATAACCTGGGATAAGAAGGAATCCTTTCCTGTTTTTCTGATTTCCACTGTGACGGATCCCTCTCCATTGATTGATCCACCTATGACCTCAGCACCAGTTTCCTTAAAAACAGGTTCTGATTCGCCTGTAAGCATTGATTCGTCAATGGAAGTCTTTCCCCCAATAACTTCCCCATCTGCAGGGATCTTTTCACCGGGTTTGATTATCACCCTGTCTCCCAAGGTCAGATCATCCAATGGAACATCCATCGTGATTCCATCAGGCATTAACATGTGTGCATGTGATGGCATGAGTTTTACAAGTTCTTCAAGTGATCTTGAAGCACCCATCACTGATCTCATCTCAATCCAGTGCCCCACAAGCATGATGTCAATCAACGTTGCAAGTTCCCAGAAAAAGACCTCACCTGCAAGGCCAAAAGTAACTGCACTGCTGTATAAATAAGCACTTGTAAGGGCAACAGAAATTAAAGTATCCATTCCAGGAGTTTTGATCTGACTGAAAAATCCTTTAAAAAATGGGTAACCACCGTAAAAATAAACAATTGATGATAAAACAAAAAGAAGGTACATATCCCCTGCAAATCTGATGGATTCACCTAAACCCAATAATTCCTGAATTGTAGGTGATAAAATAAGGATAGGTATGGTTAGGATCAAGGATATCCAGAATCGTTTCTTTAAATCCTCAATCATGCTAGAATGGACATGTTCTCCTTCCATCCTATGTTTTTCAGTTAATTCCTTTCCACACACGACACATTTACCCTTTTCATGGGCTTCATGGTCATGATTCATTTCATGATGAGAACCATGATTAATTTCAATCCCCCCACAAAAATCATAACCTCACTTGATGAACTGGATAATGATAATATTTCAGGGATCCTGATACATTCCAATTCTTGAAAGGTACTGAATAGGAGTAGTTCCAAAAAAGCGTTTCATCGGGTTTTAAAGACTTAAAAGATGATCTAATAAAATAAAAAATGAATGGAGATTTTATTCAAGTTCCAGTTTAATGGATCCAACCATAGGTGCCAGGTAGTTGTAGAGTAAAGCCACTATTGCTGCCCCAACAAAGGTCAGGATAAAGGTCATTATTGGCCAGATTATAATCAGATACAGGGCCCCCATGGCAGAGATGGAACCTGCAACAGAATTTACAACAGCTGTGGTATTGTTGTTCAAACTAATTATGAATGTACTGAGGTTGTACAAGGCTGCATATCCGGCAATAAAATATATTATTCCCATTATAAAGGTCAAAATCGCCGAGATCAGCGCTATTATCACTGAAAAATCAAACACTGGTATTGATTTTATTTTTTTAATTTCTCCCATATTTTTACCCCCAATGATATGTTATTATTTATTATGAGGATTCTAACTTAAGTTATTTTCTATATTATCTTAATAACTGGGATAAAATATGAAGGATGTTCAAGTATCACATGAAAAAAATGTGATTATACCCATCAAATACCATAATAACATGTTAAACTTTCAGTGCCATGTTTTCCTGGAAACATCCAGGTAATACTGTTTTCTTTGATATTCCAAATGAATTGAAGTATCAGCATATTTTTTTTGAAATAATATTTTATTTAAAAGATTAGTGGTATCAGCGAAGATGAGGTTATCTCATGATCTGAGAACACCCTCTGACCCTCCATGTTGATTGCTTTGCATCATGTATTCTAAAAAAAATAGTTGTAAAGCCCAACCTTGTCAGTTGGAGCTTACAGTTTTTAATCCTTCATTAACAGCATCATTATTCCGGTTATTATAAGCCATATACCAATTAACGCCCCCAAAACCGCAGGGTTGGCTATGAAAGTTCCTACGATTATGTAGATTACACCCATAATTATGGCTATTACTCCATTCCATCTGCTGCCGCTAGTTTCTGAAATTAGTCCCATGATACCTGAAATAATCAGGAAAAAGCCCGCAAGCCAGATTAAGAAGCCGGCAAGCCAGCTGAACAGCCCAGGATTAACTATGAATCCTATGCCCAGGAACATGGCTATAATTCCTAAAATTAGTTCCAAAATCCCCAAAACTGCACTCTCACCTATTTCCATTGTTCCGCTTAGTACAAGACCAATACCCAGGATCAGGACTATGAATCCCGTCACCAAGCTAAATGGGATTACTCCCAGCACTGGAAAGGCCAGAACAACCAGACCTAAAATAATCAAAGTTAATGCACTAGCCATTTTTTGCATATCTATCCACTCCAATCTTTAAACTCATTTATATATTAAAAATTGTTTAATAGCCCCTAACGTATTAATTTTGTTGTTTTTTTCCTTGAGGGTATGAATATACTGGTGACAAACCCCAAGAAGAAGATCAGTGCCAGCACATTGAAGGTCATCTGCATAGCTGAGCTTATGGTGGAATCCACCATCTGGGTGACCTGAGGAACCAGATTGGCAGGTATGTTCTCAGGACTGGTTGTTTGCATCTTTTCAACGTAGTCGAATAAGCTATCATGAATTTCTTGAGTTGTCATGTTCCCTGCAAGACCAGATGATTCTATGGATGATGTGAGTCCCCAGAATACTCCAAGCAATAGCAAAACCCCAATTAAAGCCGTGCCCATGGAGTATCCAAGGTTCTTGAAGGCATTTAAAAATCCAGCTGCATCCGATTCCTGGTCACTTCTGGCTGCAGACATGGTTAGATTGGTTAGCTGAGACAGTAAAAGTCCCACTCCAACACCGAAGACAATGGTGCCTGGAACGATATCAGCTATCTGGGTGTTGATGTTGAAGGTTCCCCCCAGTATCCAGGTTCCAAGGGCAGATACCAGAAAACCAATCATCAGGATGTACTTTGGATCTAATCTGGATGAGAGTTTGGCACCCAGGAGTGAAAACACCAGTATGGTGATGGATGCCGGTAGAAGGGCCAGTCCTGTCATGAATGCATCTAAGTGGGTTACCTGCTGCAGAAACACTGGGATTATGAAGAGAAAACCTGCAAGGGGTATCTGCTGTATTACGGAGTTTATATTTCCCAGTCCAAAGATACGGTTTTTTAGAAGGGATATGTCAGAAAGGGGTTCCAGACCCTGGTTGATCCTTCTCCTCTGCCATAACAGGAATAACACAAAGAGAATGGAACCTGAAACCACAAGCACAGATACGTAAGCCCAGTTTTGCGGCTTGCTTAAAAGTAGGATACCCAGAACTATTAAAACCAGGGACACTATGGACAATATGGTCCCCACCACGTCCAGATCTTTCCATTTAAGGGTTGGTTGGGATTCTGTAAGGTAACGTCGGAAGATCAGTATTGCAGCAACGAAAATCAGTTCAGAACCAAATACCAGCCTCCATGTGAAATAGGTGGTGAATACTCCCCCAACTATTGGGCCTATGGCAGCGCCCATGGCCGCAATACCTCCCCATATCCCAAAGGCAGTGATTTTATCCTTGCCTTCATAACTGGCCCCTACAATGGTTGTGGTGGCCGGTAACATCAGTGCAGCACCAATACCCTCTAAAACTGCCCATCCAAGAAGCAACATAGGTGCATTGATGCTTAACGTTGCTATGGTGGTTCCAGAGGCATATATGAAAAGTCCGGTTAAAAATGTCTTCTTCCTACCTAGAATATCCTGTATTTTGCTTCCAAGTAGCATGAATGAAGCAATTATGAGAGCATATAAGGCAATAATTGCCTGAATCATTGATAAAGTAGTATTCAAATCTTTAACAAGTGCAGTGATGGCCACATTCATTGCAGAAGAATCTAAAACTATGATAAAGACTGCAAGGCAGGCAACTATTACCACACCCCATTTATAATGATCTTCACCCATGTTTTTCCCCCTTAAAACATTTATGAATATGAATATAATGGCATTATCCAGTATTTATTTTTTGGGAAAAAGTATTTCAAATGAGGAAGGGATCAACTGTGAAAAAAAATGAATCAACTGCAAAAACAAAAAAAATAATGAAAATAGGTTTTAAATGGGTTTCCCCATGAGCCAAAGGCATTTATCTGCCCACATACAGTCACCACAGACTTTTTGGGCATCTTCAAGTGTCCTGAAGGTTTCGTTCACATCGTCCAGTATACTTCCTGCTTCAACCCTCGAACCTTCCATAATACCCAGTTTTTTAAGAACAGTTCCATCCATTCTTTTTATGTTTTCATCTGCATCCCTGTCTTTGCAGATTTCATCCACATTGTGGGGGCAGTGGATGCATATTTCGTCGCAGACTGCAGTTAGTTCAAGTTGGAGGTTGGGATTCCCATTTATGTACTCCACCATCAATGCCATGGCTTCTGCAAATTCCCTGCTGTACCCGTAGCCCTGGAATCCCTGCATGCAGAGTAAGTGGTGGGCCCGGATCCGCAGGGGATCAGACCACTCAAAACTAATACCTTCAAACCCCTTTAATCCCCGTTAAATGGTTCCTTTGGTGTTACTGCCTTGGCGAATGCTGCTGCACCACCGATCTTCACAAGGTCCCCTGCAAGGAAAGGCAGAAGTCCCATCATCATGAGTGTCCACATGCCGGGCTGTGATCCTGTTGCAGCGTAGGTCCATGCTCCAAGCTGAAGCATTCCAGGGATGTAGATCAGTGCAAAGTTTGCAAAGAACATTAAAGCAAGCATTGGAAGGAAATTCCTTGCCTTTATGAACTTATCTGCGAAGTATCCAAGGAAGAGTGCTGCGAGTACGAATCCTACGAGGTATCCTCCTGTAGCTCCTGTGAGAATTCCTAATCCTCCAGTCATTCCACCGAACCATGGAACACCCGCTACACCAACACCAAGATATATTGCCTGGCTCAATCCTCCCCAGTACCTTCCAAGAAGTATTCCTGCAATGAGAACTGCGAATGTTTGGGCTGTTACTGGTACAGGGGTCCATGGTAGCGGAATAACCACCTGGGCCATGACACCAGTTATACATGCCATGAAAAATGCTAGGATGATTTTGTTCACGGTTGAGGTTTCGGATCTCCATTTGAAGAATGTGTACCTCCCCCTGAAGTAGTCATCAATTGTTATTTCCATCTGAAATTCCTCCTGATATAAAATTTCATCAAAGATTTTGTTTTTTTAAATATAAAGCAGCAAATTAACATGTTGAACAGAAACTGCTTCAAATAATAAATTATATCTAAAAAGGGCACTTAATATGCCTTGGGGGAATTCAGTATTCACTCCCTTTACTTATTAGGTTCAGATGTTATAAATAGTTTTTTAAGGGATGACATTGAATAGATAACATCTAAATGATAGGTTTCAGGTTTCAATACTCCTCATATCTTCAACGTAACTGTCTATTTTGAATTTTCTTTTAAGGCCATTGGCGTTCATGTATCTGACCTTTCCAAAGATTTTCCTTTCCTTCCATGCCCTGTCATGTTTTCCAAAACACCATAAAACACCAGTGTATCCATTTGGGTCTCTTCCATCAAGTTCGTATTTGTTGTTGAGGTAAAGTGCTGTTTCAAATGCCTTTTGGGGGCTTTCCGTCCATTCAAGTATCTTCTTTCCCCAGTACATTCTCATGTAACCGTGCATCTTACCCTTTAAAACCATTTCCATCTGGGCTGCATTCCAGTAGGGATCATGGGTGTGGGCAGTTTCAAGCTCTTCAAGGGTGTAAATGTAATTTCTTCCATCATGCTCATGTTCTTTCAATGTTTTTATGGCCCAATCCGGTAGGGCATCCAGGCTTCTGTAGTTTGGGTTGTAATGGATGAAGTTCACTGCCAGTTCACGTCTTACTATGAGCTCCTCAAGAAAAGCATCCCTGGAATGACTTTCAGTCCCCATTACCCTGAGTGCTATGTGAACTGGTGATATCTGGCCGAAGTGCAAGTAGGGGCTCATATTTGAGAGATGATCCAATGAGGGATCATTCCGAAGCTCTGCAAATCCATCTAATTTATCTTCAACAAATTCATCCAAAAATTTTAAGGCGTTGGATGTTCCCCCACGGAAGTGTTCAGTCTTCGGCACGCTTCTGTCAATTTCAAGCCGGGATAAAACTTCATCAATATCCTCAAGGGGTATTTCAGGGATCTTCGTGGATAGTTCCATGGAAGTGGAATTCCTGTCAAGTGAAACCTCCTTCAAGGGCACTAAGAACCTTTCAATCTGAGGTTTTATCCTTCTTCGGAATGTTGCAGAGGAATACTCCTCCTTAAAGGATGCAATTTCAACTGGAACAACCACATCTGATTCAACCTGTACCAGAGGACATTCAATAACCTTAACGACATTTTCCCGCCATTTAACCTGCTCTTTAAGGTATCCTCTGTCAACAACTACCATTACTGCTCTTTTTGAAAGTTCAATCACACCTACATTGGGTGAACATTTTAAAACCAGAAATTTGATATTTCTTTTGATGAGTGAAGATTTTAAATCCTTCAATCCTTCCAGCATGAAGTTATAATGTCTTAAATTGGCTTCAGGATATTTTTCAGTCAGTCCAAAGTAAACTATCAATTGTTTTTGGAGTTGGTTGGCCTTTGAAGCTGCATACTCCAGTGCAGGGTTGTGATGTGCCCGCTGGGATGACTGCATCCAGTAAAGCACATAGTCCCCCTCTTTCAAGGGTTTTTCATTGAGATTTTTTATCCTTTCAGGTTGAACCATATTGAACACCTTTAAGGTCAATTTTCATGCCATTCTATCAAATATGAAGGTTACCTGAATAAGATCTTCGGGGTAGGGTTCGAAAAAGGTCTGTTTTAGAAGATATTCCTCATCAAAACGTATCATCCATGATTTAAGAAGATTTGTGACTGCCAAAAGTGGTAATCTTCCTTCCCGGTACTTCTGGAGTGAATCCTGGAAGAATGCTTTTTCAGGAAACTTCAGGTTATTTGAGAAGTATCCGAAGGCATGCATGAGAACGTTGATGTTGGATGGAACTCCCTGGGGTTCAGCCAGAGCTGCAACCAACATCTCACCGTACTTGTCCTTCATATCCTTAATTGAGTGCTTAATTCGGTTTGAAAGAAGATTTCCCATTTTACGAGTATATTCCTGGTTGTAGGAGAGCAGTAGGAGTTTGTTACGGGTTTGAAAGTCGATGAGATCGTTGAAATCCCCTGATTCCCTGACTTCACGAAAATCTGCAAGTGTGAATATTCTGGTTAAGAAGTTCTCCCTTATCATGAGGTTTCTGAGTCTGCCCTCATCCTCAATGGGTATTTGAGGAAATTTTTCCATGACTGAAGCTGCGAAAAGTCCAACACCATCAGTGCGGGGCCTTGAATTCTCAAAGCCATTGTAAACCTTGATGCTCTTGATACCGCAAGAGGGGGATCTGTTTTTGAGTATGAAACCATCAACAGCATCCAGTGAATTTAAAAAAGATCCTGAAAATTCGTGCATTCTATCTGTGAAGTTCAAACCTGTTGCTGGTTGTATTAAACTTATCCTTCCATCTAACTCTGATACCCTAACAGGTTTTCTTGGAACACCCAGTCCAATCTCAACTTCCGGGCAGATGGGATGGAATTCAACATGTTTTTTAAGGTTTTCAACAATACTGCTCCTTATCAGGAGGCTGTTGTACCTGCAGGCCTCAAATTCAATGCATTTACTTGAAACTATTTTGGGAACTGCGAATTCTCTCAAGGGGATCATCTCAACCTTCATTTTTTTTATTACTAATTTTTTTATTCGTTAAACATTAATTAGTTATGCATTCACAAATAAAAAAAGGATGATGGATGGGGTTATCATGAGTCTTGAGCCTTTATTCTCCTTAAGCTGAAGAACAAAGGAGTTGAAGCAAGTTGCATGATCATTGAGAATGCAACTAGGTAAAATAAGGATACACCATAGAGCAAACCCATAACAACACTTCCTGCAAACCATGAAATTCCGTAAACTGTGTTGAAAGCCCCGTAGGCAACTCCTCGTCTTTCAGAAGGTGCCATGAGGGCAACTGCCGCCCTCATTATGGATTCCTGAGCACCCATTCCAACGCCCCAGAGTGCCATTCCAAGGAGTGCTGTGTAGAATCCTCCCAAAAAGACTAGAGGTGCAAAGAGGGAGGATATTACTGCAACCACTACCAGGATTGAAACTCCCTCTCTGTCAAATAGCCTGCCGAATACGAGTGCTGCCAGTGCATCAACTCCCATTGCAACTGCATATAATACTGGTATCATTGCCTGTGAAACTATGGCCTGACCCTGGAAATGGTAGGCTATAATTGGGAAGTCCGCAAATCCTGCTGCAAGAAGGGCAACTCCTGCCATGTATATCCAGTAGTTTCTCTTAAATCCCTTCATATCCAACTGAGGCATTGTGCGTTCCATATCTTGTGGTCTGGGGTAAAGAAAACGAGAAACAATTAACACGATTATTGCAAGTAATGCAGGTACGATAAGCACTGCAAAACCTGTCCTGTAGGTTCCATTCAAGACTAGGACAAGTGCAACGATAAGAGGGCCCAGTATGGCCCCTATCTGATCCATTGCTTCATGTATCCCGAAGCCCCATCCACTACCAACCTGAGATGTTGCATGGGACAACATAACATCCCTTGCGGGTGTTCTAACGGCTTTTCCAAGTCTCTCAGTTATTAAAAGTACGGCTGCAATTTCCCAGCTTCCTGCAAGGGCAATTAGGGGAACTGCAAGAAGGTTTATAATGTACCCTACGATGGTTATTGCCCAGTAGCGTCTGGTTTTATCGCTGAGGTATCCTGAAAAGAATCTGAGGATGTAACCTATGAGTTCTCCAAAACCTGATACAAATGCCACAGTCAGTGCACTGGCCCCTAAAAGTGCCAGATATGGGCCTGTGATACTTCGAGCCCCTTCATAGGTCATGTCCGCAAGTAAACTCACAAATCCTAATAATATTATGAATTTCCATGCATTTGACTTTAAAATATCCCTATTTTCCTCAGATTTTTCATTTTCCATTATTTTTTAATCCCCACTTCATATTTAATCATGATTCCCCATTCAAGTTTATAAAATATTGGATTTATTCGTTAAAATAGGATTCAACAGAAATTTAATTTTTTAAAATAATTTTCAAAAAAATCATAAGTCAATAAAAAAAAGAATAAAAATTCTATCCTATGATGTTTCAGGTTTTAACTCAACTTTGCCCGATCATAAACATCTTTAAGGGTGTGCATATCCACACTCGTGTAGATCTGAGTTGTACTCAGGTTTGAATGGCCCAGAAGTTGTTGTATGGCCCTGATATCCACTCCATTTTTTAGAAGATGGGTTGCGAATGAATGGCGCAGAATATGTGGCGTTACCCTTTTTTGAATACCTGCAGCTTTTGCATAGTCCTTTATCATCATCTGAATGTAGCGCGGAGTTAAATGGTTTCCTGAACGATTCACAAAAAGATATTCACTATCACAGCTTCTTTTATCAAGGTAACCCTCAAGCATTTCCTTGGTTTCATCATCAAAAAGTACTATTCTATCCTTTTCACCTTTACCCCTTATTCTTAGGGTTCGCTCACGAAGATCAACACTGTTTGTACGAAGGGTTACGAGTTCAGAAACTCTGAGACCTGAAGAATATAAAAGGGCCAGTATTACCTTATTTCTGAGCTTTAAAAACTCTGAATGATGGGTGGAACTGTTTTTAGAATCTCCATCCATTGCATGTATCAAACGTTGAACTTCATCTTCATTAAGAGATTTAGGGAGTGATTTTGTTCTTTTAGGAGTTTTAACATCTTTAAGTACACTTATGCCCCCAAATTCAAAGAATTTTTTCACAACAACTGTTACGAGGTATATGTAATTCTGGGAAACATCTTTATCCCGTTTCAAATACCTTATATACCGTTTGAATGCTCTTAAAACTAATCTTTCATCATATAAATCCTTTTCACCCAATAAAAATCTGTGAAAATTGGTTATTATTGATTTATATGTTTTGATGGTGTTTCCTGAGTAGTTCCTTATCTCAAGTTCAATTAAATAATCTTCTATCATTTCTGGAAAGTCAAATGCATCGAGTATATTCTCTCTCAAGAGGTAACCAGATTCACCTGCAACAGATCTTTCTAAATCTGCAGGACCTCCCTCAGAACTTCTCCAATGTTGATTTGGGTAAGGACTCATGTTATCAGATTGATTTGATATTTTTTCCATTTATAATTTTACATGTAGCTTCTGTCAACATTCTCATTGGGAGTACCATCATTTCCACCAGCCATATGTTGAGAACTGGATACATCCTTTTCCATGGCATTTTGAAAGGAACTGTACCTTTTTATTATTTGATCTTCGATTGAAACAGCATTTTCTATGGCAAAGAACATATGTTTTTCTTCTATGAGGTTGTTACCCTCCATTACTGCCATATCTCCTGCCATCCGTACAACTCCTCCAAGATCACGAAGTCTTAATGTTAATGAGTTACGTTGATCATCAATGGCCTTTGCCCTTCTTTTTGCATCCTGAATCAATATTTCAACAGCAGCCCTGTTTGCATGGGGTATTTTTCCATCCATCTCTATTTCCTGGGCTACGAACTGAGCGATTTTTGATTGATTCTCCTCAGTATCGGGCATTGTAGTTTTCATGAGAATTTCATAGCCTTCACCCTGGATCCTTGAGCGCAGTGGTGGGAGTATGTACTGCACATCACGTATGTTGCATGCTCCAACAAATATGAAATCACAGGGAACATCAGAAACTTTAACGGAACTTCCAGCACTCTGCGGATTCCTTCCAACTATTGGAAAGACTTTATCCTGCATTGCACTCAATATGTAACGTTGTAGTGGTGCTATGTGAACTATTTCATCTATAAAAAGAACGCCTTCATGTGCTTCATGTATTGCACCAGGTACAACCCGTTCATAGGGCTGAGTTCCAAGGTCAGGATGTCCTCCGTAGGGGTCATGTCTAACATCTCCCAGAAGTTCTGTTTCGCTTGCACCTGTTGCCTGTATGAACATCTTCCTTTCAAGGGGCAATATGATGTTTTTGGGCTTTTCTTCAACCATCACCCTTCTCCTCTCAAGGGCGTGCTGATCCAGTATTCTTATTCTGTCTCCATCCACACGTTCGTAGATAACAACTTCTTCCCTTCCATTGAGCATGCGTGTTGTTGTAACCCGCTCCTGTGGAATGTTTATTGCACCTGAGCTCATCTCGAACATACCAAGAAGGTCGCCTAAATGTTTTCTCCGGGCATTTATATGGGCATATTTATCTGCGCCACAGTTAGGGCACATGCTTTGGTAAGCATTGTTGTAACTTCCACAGTTAGCACATCTGAACCCTAATCTTTCTGCAACTGCATCCGGAACATCCTGTGGATTTACAAGATCTCCCTCTGCCCTTTCAAGGTCTTTCTGCTGGTTTTCCATCTCTTTTCTATTTTTAATCTCAACAAAAGGTCTTTCAGGTCTTTCAGGGTTGTGCACAACTGTTACTTCCTCCTGAGACTCTCCAAGATGGAATGATATGGCCTGGGCTATTAAAGATTTGCCTATGCCCGGAGGTCCAACAAGAAGAAGATTTCTTCTTTGTTTTGCAGCGATTTTAACGAATTTTATAATGTCTTCATGGCCTATCACTCTTTCCAGTGGATCTTTAGGTATAAGGATATCTTCCGTCGTTTCAAAATCCTTTAAAAATTCCTTTTTCATGTTAACATACATGGATACCACCTGATTTATGCCTAACACATTATAAAGGGGGGATGATTAAAAAGGAAGTCCCCTGAATTTATGCTTATTTTTTGAACCCCTATAATACTGGATTTTATAGAGGTTTGAATGATTATGGTGTGGAGCTTACCTTGTTATGACCTTTATTGGGCCTGGTTTTTTCACAACTTCACTCATCCTGACTGCAACTATGTACTTTAAGCCCTTCTCCTTTGCAATATCTATCAATCTCTGGCTTACCACACCATCGAATACAACTGCGTAGGTATTGTTGTTGACGTTTTTAAGTTCCTCGTAAAGATTTTCAACTTTAACTTCCTTGAGGATGTTCATTGCATCGTCAAGAATTTCAGCGTTTCCAGATCCTTCCAGTTCCTTGAGGATGTCCTTTAAAAGATTTATTTTGTCACCGCTTTTTTGTTGTTCAACCTTCTCAACCTTAACACCCATATCCTGGTAAATCTGTTCAACAGGTATTTTATCCCTTAAAGCCACCATTACCTCATCTTTGCTGAGATCTTCAACTTCTTTACCCCTTGGAGCTCGGGTAACGTAGTCAATTTCTCCAACCTGAAGAAGCTCTTTGAGGATGAGGTCGCCCCCCCTGTCTCCATCAAGGAATGCTGTAACTGTTTTGGTTTTGGTTAGTTCTGCAACTGCCTTTGGAACACTTACTCCTTCAACAGCTATTGCATTTTTAACTCCGTATTTGAGGAGGTTTAAAACATCTGCCCTTCCCTCAACCACGAGTATTGCATCCGAACTTATGACGTTTGGGCCGGATGGAAGTTTATCATCACCATAATCCGTTATTTCATGGATCCTCATGGCTTCCTTAACTTCCTCTATCATTTTAAGGCTTTCTGGAGTTACTTCTTCCATCATTCCCTTGTAGAGTTCTTTGGCCCTGTCAACAACCTTTCGCCTTTTAACTGCCCTGACATCTTCAACCTTGGTAACCTGAATGTAGGCTTCGCATGGCCCCACCCTGTTTATTGTTTCAAGTGATGCAGCCAGGATTGCAGTTTCAACCCTGTCAAGGCTTGAAGGGATTACTATTTCTCCTTTAGAACGGCCTGCTTTGGAGTTTATGTTGACTTTTATCCTTCCTATTCTCCCTGTTTTCTGTAATTCCCTTAAATCAAGGTCGTTGCTTAAAAGCCCCTCTGTCTGTCCGAAAATTGCTCCGACAACATCGGGCTTTTCCACAATACCGTTAGCATTTATTTGAGCGTGAATGAGATATTTAGTTGTGCTTATTTCTTCTTTTCCCATGTTTGGGCCTCCTTCATGCACAGATACCCTCATGATATTAACCCACTGATATAATTCGATAACTGGATGATTCCAATCCTCTCAAGGGAAGTTATGATTAAGTATCGTTGTAATTCATTACTCCATTTGATTCATTATCGTAATACCACCTGTAATATCATTGCCATTGGCGTAAGTATCTTAACATAAATTTTGATGAATAGTGACTACCAGCGATCACCATGGGGGCGTTCCTCGAGTTCCAGTTGATCCATGTGCTTTGGAAGACTCTCAATGTCCTTTATATACTTCCTCGTGATTCCCATGATTTTGCGTCTTATACTAAGGTCTGGATGGGAACCAAGACTTTGTATGTCCTCTGAAAGTCTCTTGGCAAGTTCATCGCCTTTTTTATCAAAGTCAGTTAATATTATGACTTTTGAAGATGACTGTGCAGCCATCTCAGCTATTTCAAATAATTTAAGGCCTGAACCTGAGACTTTTATGAAATTACCATTGATACCAAGTTTTTTCAAAGCTTTTTCATCTTTTCTTCCTTCGATCAGTATTGGCATTCCCTCTTCAACGCAGATTTTGAGTTCTTCTATTATACAGGACAATCTTCTAAAACTCATTTGTAAAGCCCTTTGATGATGTCTAAATAGTATCCTACAGAATAATATAACTGATCTAATATATAAAATTGAAGCTATAAAAAAAATTGGATTTAAGGAATTTTCAGGGTTTTTTGTGTGATTAAAAACCATTATTCTCGCTTAATTTAAATATAACGATTATAATGTGGTAATGTATTAGGTATGATCGTGAAAAATTAATATTTTTGATAATAAACCTATGAGATATTGTTTTAATTTCAAGGTAAAGTTTTAAATATTTTTGATTCAAAAGGTAAATGTGAAAAGATTTTTTTTATTGACATAAAAGTTATCTAATCTACTAAAAAAAGTCTATTAAAAAAAGTATTGAAGACAATTTATCATAAAAAAAAATAGTACAGTTGTACCCAGTTAAATGTGGCGAAACAAGGATTACTGTAAAATAAAATTTATTTTAAAAAATGGAGGATTTAAAGTGGCAAAAGGCCTTATAAGAATAGTTCTGGACATACTGAAACCGCATGAACCAACCATCCCTTCTTTTGCAAAATTTTTAAGTGAACTAAGCGGTGTTGACGGTGTTAACATCACACTCATGGAGATAGACAAGGAAACAGAAAACGTTAAAGTCACAATGCAGGGTGACGACCTGGACTTCCAGGAAATAAGCGATGCAATAGAACAGTACGGTGGCTCAATACACAGTGTTGATGAGGTTGTTGCAGGTAAAAAGCTTATTGAAGAAGTTACAACCCCTCAGGATTGATAAAACAGGTTCAAATAGAAGAAGCTTTAAGGAATTGGTACACGTTACGTTAATTAATAAAAAATGAACTGTGTTTTTAAATGCATTTTTGGATGAATGCATTTATTGATTAATTTTTTTGGATTGATAAAAAATGACAGGGAAAGAACTTTCAGCAGAATCCCTATTAAAAAATTTTTCAGCAGAATTAGCCCGCTCAAAACTTTGTAATTCTCGCGTAACAACCTCCAATCTGTCAGATGCCATGAGGCATGTTGCAGGAGAAAATGGTGTCCTTACAGGAGTTAAACCTGTTAAAGAAGGCATCAAAATAATGGGAACAGCAACAACCGTTGAAACTGCTTCTGATGATTGGGGAACAGTTATAAAAGGAATATATTCATCTAAAAGGGGAGATGTTCTGGTTATAAAATGTGATAATGATGATCCTGCAGTCTGGGGAGAACTGGCCTCAAGTACGGCTCAGAAAAGGGGAATAGTTGGAACAGTTATCTATGGATCCGCCAGGGACATTTCAGGCATTAAAAACCTGGATTACCCAGTGTTCTCAAGGAACATCATACCAAATGCAGGTGATGCAAAGGCAGAAGGATATGTGAACGTTCCATTGAACTGTGGAGAAACCCTTGTAAATCCTGGAGACTTTATAATGGGCGATGAATGTGGTGTGGTCTGCGTACCCCACCAGATCCTTGAAGAGGTGTTCAAAGAAGCCTTCAGCATATTGGATAACGAGGATGAGATCGTTGCAAAGATAAAGAAGGGTTCATCTTTTCTGGAGATACTTGGAATAGATAAGTAAATATAGTGAAAGGAAAAAAGTTTTTAAGATGCAGACGAGTTATGAGTTCATCCTGGAACATAAATGGGAAATTGTAATCACATTTATAATCGGAGCATTCATAATCTTTTTAATATCTGTTGCTGTCGGATTGGAAGACATAATCAATGTTTTAAGCCATTCCAACCTTCAGATAATACTTTTAGCCATTTTTCTTGAGTTGATTTTAATAGTAGCATGGACCCTGCGCTGGTCACTGATACTGAAGGTGGTTGATCACTCACCTAGATTTAAGGATCTCTTTTTGATGATGTTCACAAGTCTTTTTGGAAACAACGTAACCCCTGGAGCTGCAGGGGGCGAACCACTTCGAGCTTACCTTGTGAGTAAATTTGAAGGAGTTCCATTTGACCTCGCATTTGTATCTGCAAGTGCTGATAGGGTTTTTGAATTTTTCCCCTTTCTATTGGTTTCCCTCTTTGCAATTTACATGGTATTCACATGGAACATCTCAACCATGAGCGCAGTTGCCCTGAGCATACTCATACTCATAACAATGACATTTTTCGGGCTTTTGATATACGTTGGAATCAACAAGGACATTGCCCAGAGAATAATAATCAGGATTGCGCGTGCAGTCTATCCATTCTTCAGCAAACTCAGTAAAAAGGATGTTAGTTTCTCATACGTAAAGGAAAAACTGATCTACTACGTTGAAAGGTTCACAACTGGTTTTTTAACTGTTCTCAAAAACCATAAAATATTCACCCTGGGCCTTGGAATATCATTTGGAATGTGGGGTATAGATATGGTTCGTATGTACCTCTGCTTTATGGCTGTTGGTTCATATCCACCATTCGTGCCCATGGTGATTATATACAGCATAGCCCTCCTTGTAACCATACTCCCCACACTTCCTGGAGCTCTTGGACTTCGTGAAGGAGTTATGGTTGGGCTTTTCTTAGTGGTGGGCGTTCCAGCAGACGTAGTACTGGCTGCAAGCCTCATAGATCGCGTTATAAGCTATTTAATACCCACAGCAATCGGAGCGATTACAACAGCATATTACGGAAATTTATTAAAAAAGGACGACTCAACCAGCACTTGAAGGGTTTTGATCAGTTAAAATGACATCTTATCCCATAGAACCCCATTTAATGACTACTCTTAAAACTATCGAAATCTTTATATACTAGTTCTAACACCAATAATATTTATATAAAAAACTTTCGGTTTGAGGGTAATGAAAAAACTGGGAAAAATCTCACACATCTCCAATAGAGGCCGTGTTATATTAAGGTCTGACAAAACGCCAGGTTTCGGATTAGCTGTTTTTACAGAAGATAAAAAGAGATTTGGTACTGTTTACGATGTATTCGGTCCAACAAAAGAGCCATACATATCAGTCAAAGTCTATGAAAAAGATCCTAAAAAACTTGAGAAACGAGTTGGGGAGACCCTGTACATATCATCAAAACCTATTAAGAAGTGGGGGCGAGGGAAACGAAAGAAAAAATGAAACACGAAGTTTCACAGATCGAAAATGGAGAGCATGATGTTTCAGAAAAAGAGCAGATGAAACAGGATGTCTCTGAAATTGAGAAAATTGAAACCAAATGTCCAGAATGTGGCTCTAAAAAGCTTATAAATGATCACGAGCGTGGTGAAGTAGTATGTGGAGCCTGCGGTCTAGTGATAGACGACAACATTGTTGACATGGGTCCTGAATGGAGGGCATTCGACCATGAACAGCGAGACAAACGTACAAGGGTAGGTGCACCTATAACCTACACCATACACGACAAAGGTCTCTCAACCATGATCGATTGGAGAAACAAGGACATATACGGCCGTGACATACCTGCAAGGAACCGTGCACAGTGGTACAGGTTAAGGAAATGGCAGAGAAAGATCAGGATCTCCGGTGCAACTGAAAGAAACCTTGCATTTGCACTGAGCGAACTTGACAGGGATTCCTCAAGACTTGGCCTTCCAAGAAGCGTCAGGGAAGCAGCATCAGTTGTCTACAGGAACGCTGTGGAGAACAAACTCATACGGGGAAGGAGCATAGAAGGAGTGGTTGCAGCATCACTCTACGCAGCATGCAGAAGATGTAACGTACCCAGAACCCTTGATGAAATTGCAGAGGTCTCCAGGGTCAGTAAAAAAGAAGTTGGAAGAACTTACAGGTTTTTAACCCGTGAATTACATATCAAGTTACCACCAACATCTCCTGTGGATTACGTTCCAAGGTTTGCAAGCGAACTGGGACTTTCAGGAGAGGTGCAGTCCAAGGCCATTGAAATAATTGAAAAAGCAATGGAAAAAGGATTGACCTCTGGAAGGGGACCTACAGGAGTTGCAGCAGCTGCACTTTACATTGCATCAGTTCTTCTTGGAGAGAGAAAAACTCAGAGGGACGTTGCAGATATTGCTGGAGTTACTGAAGTAACCATACGTAACAGGTACAAAGAGCTTACAGAACAGCTCGATATGGGTGTAACATTATAGGTTCACCCTAAAACTTTTTTTATCAATAATTAAATAAATTTACTTTTAATTAATTTAGTGTTTTTTAATTAAAAATTATAATAATAAATATTTTAGAATCAGCCTATTTTGTATGGTTTTGATGTTCTAAGAGTTTTAAAATTGTTTATAATTTGAACTTTATAATTTAAAAAAATAAGTAATTTTAACTGGTCTACTCAAATTGAATTTAAATTAAATTAAAAAATAGGGATCAAGAAAGTATTTATTAACCAAATATGTCCCTAAAATATTTTTAAAACAATTTTTATCCATTAGAACAGTTTACCACGTAGAGTTAGAAGTATCCACACCAGTATGAAAACTATGAAGAGTCCGTAAAGGATTTTTCGTGTTTTGGCAACTTTCTTCTGGTTTTCAGCTGCAATCTGTTCGCAATCCTGTGAGCAGTACCTCTCAGATAGTGGTACTGGCTTTCCACATACAGGACAATGTTTGTGTTGCTCCACCATATTTACACCTCTTATTTTGTAATTTAAATTTTAATAGATTTTAAATAGTAGTTTTGATTGGATTTATTTTTGATATTTGATAGCAAGTAGGGATTTAGATCTTTATCCTCACGTTAATTCTACTCTTGGGATACAATGCGCGTTCCTATCTTCTGGGTCAAAGCCCTTTGAATGTTCTGGGCATCGTTACCATTCACTATTACAGTGTTTATTGCTGATCGTTTGATGATCTGTATAGCTGTTGTGTCGAAAAACTCATAGGTCCCTGCCTTGATTTCATTGCTGCTCATGAGTTCCATCATCCTGGAGGGTGTTACCTCAGTGAACATCTGGGCATCTGGGTACTTGTTGGGATCCTTGTTGTAGAGTCCATCCACAGAGGTTGCATTCACGAGTATGTCTGCATTAACGAACTCTGCAAGAATACTTCCAACTGCATCAGTACTGTGTGCCGGCTCTGTTCCACCCATAACAACAATTTTACCAGAGCTTGAAAATTCCATGGCTTCCCTGAAGTTATGAGGGACAGAAGGATAAGCATATTCACCCAAGGCCATTATAAGAAGTCTTGCATTGAGCCGGGTCACATCTATACCCACATCATCACAAAGAGCCTCAGATACTCCCAGACCTCTCGCCATTCCTATGTAATCCCTGGCTGTTTTACCTCCACCAACAACCACAAATACTTCGTTTTCTGCTGCCATTTCCTTTAGAACATCAGCATAATCCTTAAATCTTCTGTAATCATGATCCTTTATTATTATTGATCCGCCTACTGTTATGACTATTCGCATCTCATCACCATCAAAGATAATGTTAAATCTAATACAATATAAGGCTGTTTTTTTTGTAAACTTTTATTTAATTTTTTATGATTTTTTAGCACAATCATATTACATACATATTGTAAAACTGTTATGTCCGTAGTTTTATTTTTTTAATTTAAAAAAAAAATCATACTGCTTTATATTATACCTACCTTAAAAACAAATACAGAATTCTACTTATTTTAAAAATAGATGGAAAAAATATAGTGATTGTATTGTGAGCACTGATAATATGGTTGATATAAATAATTATGTGATAGATCTTAAAGAAAAAGACCTTAACATAGAAAAAATTGGAGGCAAAGCCTTAAATTTGGCCAAAATGTCATCATCAGGTTTTAATATTCCCTCAGCATTTATTGTTTCAGTAGATGCCTACGATTTTTTTATTAAAAAGGAATTAACAGGTAAAATATCTGAAATTCTTAATTCTATTGATTTTGACAACGAGGATTCTATCTCTCATGGTTGTTCTTCCATTCGAAGCCTAATAAAATCAGAAGAATTACCTTCAGATCTGTTTTTGGAAATCCATAATAAGATAATTAATCTCCCTGAGGGATATTATGCCGTAAGATCATCGGCAGTAGCTGAAGATCTCGAAGATGCCAGTTTTGCAGGGCAACTGGATAGTTTTCTTTATATAAAAAATGAGGATATCCTGAAAAACATTGTTGATTGCTGGGCATCTTACTGGAATGATCGTGCCGTAAAGTACAGGCATGATTCTTCCATAGGACATTTAGACACCGAAATGACCGCTGCTGGAATAGCTGTACTGGTACAGAAAATGGTCAATGCTGATATCAGTGGAGTGACCTTCACAGCTAATCCAGTTAATGGAAATAACCACATTGTTATTGAGTCCACCTGGGGTCTGGGTGAATCTATTGCCTCTGGAATAGTCACCCCAGATATTTTTGTTTTAAGTAGGGATGGAAGTATTGTTGAAAAAAACATTAAAACAAAAAACCAAGGATATTTCCTTAGAAACTGTGAAAACACTTTAATTTCTATCAAAGAAGAGTATAGGGACAAATCAAGCCTCAATGAAAAAATCCTTAAAAAAATACTGGAAACCGGAATAGAACTTGAAAACTTTTTTGGTGTAGCTCAGGATATTGAATGGGCAATAGAATATGAGAATAATGGATCAAATAAGGATGGAAAGTTAAATAAAAATGAAACAAAATCCCCGAATATTTATATCCTTCAATCCAGACCAGTAACTACCCTTACAGATGACTCTGAAAAAGATGATATCTTATGGACCCGAGCTTATGGAGATGAGTACTGGGCTGATGCCACCACACCTCTGTTTTATGATGTCATGGGGAAAATGCTCACAGATTATGTTAATCATGAAGGTGCCCGGATAATGGGGTACAAAGAAATAACTAACACCAAACTCTTAAAACTCCACAAATCCAGGGTTTATTTTAATAGCTGGGTTTTAGAAAAAACTTTTTCATATTATCCCAAATTTGCCAGGTCTAAAGAGTTGTTAAATTATTTCCCATTAGAAGATCAGGAAAGAATATCACAATATCCCTCCATATTACATAAAACCTTACTTTCACAGATTTTAGTAGCCATTCGAGACCCGGATGGAATGATGCACAGAACAGACAAGGCATATAGAAAATGGGCCAAAAAATTCATGGAAAAGTGTGCATATTTCGACAAAACTGATTTAACTGTCTTAAGTGACGCTGAATTATCATTACTTTATAATGATATTGAAACATCCGGTATTAAACACTATCAATTAATAAGATACGGTATGGTTTCTCATTCCATAGCAACCAACTTAATGATCAAAAACTGGCTGGTGAAATGGTTAGATGATAATGATGGTTCCCTTTATGCAGGCTTAATTTCAGGTTTAGAGGATAATAAAACCGTGGAAATGAATATCAAGTTTTCGGATTTGGCTAAAATCATAAGAGAAAACCAGGATTTATTGGCAAAAATAAATTCCATCAACGATTTAAGTTCTTTAAACGAAACAGAGATCAATGAATTAATTGATTCTAATTTAAATTTTAAAAAAGATTTTGAGTTATTTATCCAGAATTATGGACACCGCTCCAATACCCGTGAAATATTATATCCTCGATGGAGGGAAGATAAATCTTATGTCTTAGAAGTTATTAAACTACTATCTTCTTCTGATTTAGATTTAAGAAAAAAAGAAGTAGAAAGTCGTGAAAATAGATTTAAAACCGAGAAAGAAGTTTTTCAGAGAATAAAAAAACAAAAAGGCGGGTTTTTCAAGGCAAAACTATTTGGAGTGGTGCTTAATTTAGCTCAAACATATTTAACCTTCCGTGAAAATCAAAGATTTTATTTAGATCACCTGCTTTTCCGTCAAAGATTGATGTTACAGGAGATGGGAAGGAGGTTAATGATAAAAAATATTGTTGATGAAACAGGTGATGTTTTCTTCCTCTATGAAAAAGAATTATTCAATTTTTTTAATATTAACCCTTCAAAGGTAGAATTAAATGAAAAGATTCCATTATTACCAGATAAAATTCTAAAAAGAAAAAAAGAGTTTTATAGATATAAATCTTCACTTCCACCAAAGTTCTTAAAAAACGGGATTGAATTTGATGATACTGTTATGGAATATGGTAAAAATGCAATTTATGGTGCTGCGGCCAGTCCTGGAATATTCAAAGGTGTAGTCAGAGTGGTAGAATCTATTGAAGAATTATCCCATCTGGAAGATAATGAAATTCTCATAACCAGTAACACAGATCCTGCCTGGACCGCAGTATTTTCAAAGATAGGGGGCCTTATCACCGAAACTGGAGGAATATTATCCCATGGTGCGGTAATTTCCCGTGAATATAGGATACCTGCTGTAACTGCTGTTAAAGGAGCTACTGAACTTTTTAAAACAGGTGAAGAGTTAGTTATAGATGGTAATGAAGGAGTTGTATATAAAAAAGAATAAGGCACGTGGTGATCATATGGATTTTAATTTAGAAACACTAAAAAAACATGAAGAATGGAATGAAAGCTATTATTTTAATTTTCATGACAGAAAAAATGATTTAACTGCTTTTATGCGCATAGGAAACAAGGTTAATAAAAATGAAAAATCAATGTTCTTCTATTTAATGTCCCCCACAATCACCGCTGGAATTAAATTAGAAACTCCCTGTGATGATAAACCATTGAATATCGCAGGTTTAAGTTATCATGAGCTTGAACCTGGAAAATGGAAACTTAAATATGATGGCCCAATTTTTAATCCATTAGATAAAACTGAATTTAGAGTTAAAATGGATGTGACCTGGGAATCTTTAAACCCCATCATGAATTATGTTGATTGTGTTGATGAAAAACAGGCAGAATTATCATCTAATGTGGCATCGGAGCATTATGAACAGTTTGGAAAAGCTGCTGGAAAAGTTGAAATTAATGATGAAACATTTGAAATTGAAGCACTGGGTGAAAGAGATTTAAGCCGCGGAATAAGGGCATGGGGATCTCCTAAGATGTGGATGTGGATTAACTCCGAGTTTTCCAATGCCGAAGCTTTTAACATAACCAAACTTTCCGTTGATGAAGGGGATATAGATGCAGGATATTTCTATACAGGTTCAGTTAATGAACCACTGGTAAAATCGGATATAAGTCTAGAATTTAATAATGGAATCCCCTCTAAGTTTTCAATGAACTTACTTAACAAAAAAGGTTCTGAATATTCAGTTACTGGCGAAGTAGTTCGATTTGGAATGATTCCAGTTGATGAAAAGATGATTCTCATAGAAACCCTTTCCAAATATAACTGGGATGGAAAAGAAGGGCATGGTATAGCGGAGTTTTTAGTTCCTAAACCATAATGACGAATTGAGGGTCGGGAATAGCTGAAATTGTTGGAAACCTAAACCTAGGATCAAAATAGATATCATAGTTAAACTAATATCTAACTTCCATTTAGAGGTGTTACATGGTTTGGAATTGTAGACCATACATAATATAAAGTTTGGATACCAATAGATAATTAAGTTAAAGTACAAGTTATAACTTAAGAATTATTCTATACTAAAATTTTTAAAATACGATTTTAAGTTAACTAGAATGATTGAAACTGATCTGTTAAATCTAAAGGGATACTGCAGAGTAATAACAGATTGAATAATATCAACAATGATTTCAAGTTTTTAGGAGTGATAAAGTGACTGAAGTATCCTCAAAGGAATTGTACGAGGTTAAAAGAACCCTTAAAGAGCTTTCAGATAAGAAAGGTAGGGGAACAGAACTTGTTTCAGTTTATATACCACCAGACCGTCAGATAAGTGATGTTGTAAAGCACATGCGTGAGGAGTTAAGCCAGAGCGCCAACATCAAAAGTAAACAGACAAAGAAGAATGTTCAGTCTGCAATTGAGGTTATAATGCAGAGAATGAAACTCTTCCCACGCCCACCTGCGAAGGGACTTGTTCTTTTCGTTGGAATGATCCCAAGGGGAGGTCCTGGGACTGAGAAAATGGAAACCTACATGTTTGAACCACCAGAACCTGTGCAGACCTACATATACCACTGTAACTCAGAGTTCTTCCTGGAACCCCTTCAGGAGATAATCGAGGACAAGGAAGTTTATGGTCTTGCAGTTATAGACCGTAAAGAAGCAACAATAGCCCTTCTTCGAGGTAAAAGGATCGATATTGTTAAACACCTTACAAGTGGTGTGCCAGGTAAACACAAAGCAGGTGGTCAGTCACAGAGAAGGTTTGACCGTTTGATAGACCTTGCAGCCCACGAGTTCAAGAAGAGAATTGGAGAACATATGAACGAAGCATTTTTAGGCGTTCCAGAACTTAAGGGTGTTATAGTGGGAGGCCCCGGCCATACCAAGGAAGAGTTCGTTGAGGGAGACTACCTGCACTACGAGATAAAAAACAATATAATAACAACTGTGGACACCTCCTACACCGGTGAATTTGGTATCAGAGAGGTTATTGACAAATCAATGGATGTTCTGGATGAAATTGGTGTCATGAAGGAGAAGAAACTCGTTCAAAAATTTTTAGGTGAACTGGTTGATGATAACGGCCTTGCATCCTACGGTGAAGCCGAAGTCAGGCGAAACCTCAAGATGGGTGCTGTTGAAGTCCTTCTACTATCTGAAGACCTTAAATCCAAAAGGTTGACCTATGAATGTCAGTCCTGCGGACATACCCAGGATAAAACAGTTAAAAAAGCTGTTGAAGAGGAAGATAAAACATGCCCTAAATGTAACGAGAAAATGAAAGTTTCTGAAAGTAGGGATGTTATTGATGACTTCGTTGAAATGGCTGAAGAAGTTGGATCTAATGTTGAGATAATTTCAACAGAAACTGAAGAAGGAATGCAACTTATGAAAGCATTCGGAGGAATTGGTGCCATATTAAGGTACAGAATGTGATTAAAACTCCCTTATTCTTCTTCTGTAGAAAATAGTTCTATCTTCTTCTGTAGAATTTTTTATAAATTATTTTTTTTATTTTGGAAGTTTTTTATTCTTTTTTAAATTAAAGGAAAATAAAGCAGAAAAAATATTAGAATTTAAATAAAAATTTAAATATTTATTTTAAATTTAGAAAATATAAAAGAAGTTTAAAAGGGTTTGAAACCTATTAAAAGTTTATCCTAACCTGCTTACCCGGATCAGGGATTCCACAGGAACACCTTCAACTTCAGATATTCCCTTTTTATCAATTAGGACAACTGCTGCAAGTGGCTCTGCCCCCACGTCTTTGAAGATCTTTATGGCTTCCCCTATGGTCCTGCCACTTGTTATAACATCATCAACTATAACAACTTTTCTGCCCTCTACAGATGCGAAGTTGCTGCTTACAGCTCCTTTAGCGTCTTCTTCCATTTTTCTGTGTTTTATTGGGTGGAAAACAGATATGTCTGCATCTATTATCTCTGCCATCATGGTTGCAAAGGGTATTCCACTGACAGTTATTCCCACTATAACTTCGGGTTCCCCGTACTGGAGTGCCATATCCACCATGGCTGCTGAAACATATTTCATACGAAAAGAACTGCCTCCAAGACTTTTCCAATTTATTGCAAAATCTAAAGGTGCTGCTCCCTCACTCTCAGCTTTTTTACCGGTTCCCTGCAGTATTAGCCATCTTGCTGTATCCTTTGATACGTTGAGATCATCAGCTATTTCTCCTGTTGTAAAACCTCTATTTCTAAGTTCGTGGGCTTTTTTTATGAGTTTTTCATTCATAGGTCACCAAATCCTTCAGTCAATTCCATTCACCCCTACAAGATCACGGGATGAACACTAAAAGCATCGCCAATAAACACTAACATTCATTCATGTTCACAGGTATTTTATGTTTAGCAGATTTCATAGCTGCTAAAACCACTTTAAGGGCGTGTATACCATCTTCTCCTGTGATCCTTGGTTCTTCATCATTTGTAACTGCAGATAAAAATGAACCGAGTTCCTCTTTAAGGGGTTCTTTATGGTCAACTTTAACCTTCTGGGCATTTTTTCCGTATACTTTAACTGTCTGGTCCACGTAATCAATGGATATTATCCCATCAACACCAGTTATATCCAGCTGTCGTTTTTTATAGGGTGTTAACCAGTTAGTTTCCAGAATACCTATAACTCCATTCTCAAATTTCATCATGATCTCTGCATGATCCTCATATTCACATTTTTCAAGTTTACTGCCCATATTAGCGTAAACATTTGATGCTGGACTGTCCAGAAGGTAGAACATAATATCCACTTCATGTATGGCAAGGTCTATTGTGACTCCAACATCCTTTATCCTTGGGGGAAATGGTCCAAGTCTCTTTGCAGAAGCAGAAACAAGATCACCTATTGCCCCTGCATCTATGAGTTTTTTAGCCTCAAGAACTGCCGGGTTGAATCTTTCAACGTGCCCAGTTGCAAGTTTAACCCCTGCATCATGAGCAGCCTCAACCATTTCCTTTGCCTCATCCAATGTGAATGCAATGGGCTTTTCAACCAGAACATTTTTTCCATGTTCTATTGCACTCATAACAACTTCATAATGGTACGTGGTAGGTACACAAACACTGACTACCTCTATTTCAGGCATTTTAAGAATATTATCATAATCAACAAAACCCACAGTGTTAAATTCCTTGGAAACCTCTGTCATAGTTCCCTTCACAACATCTGAAACAGCCATTAGATTTGCATTCTGAAGTTCAGAATAAACCCTCACATGGTTGTAGCCCATTGCACCAACACCAATAACACCAACATTAACCTTACTCAAACATAATCCTCCATCATACGCTTTGCAACTTCAACACCCAACTCACGGGCGTTAGCTGCAGAACCTTGTAAATTAACCTTTGAAAGGACTTCTCCTTCCTTTGTAAGTAGAATACTTTGAAGATCCAGTAAATCTCCATTCGTTCTTGCAGAAACTCCAAGGGGCCATTGACATCCAACCCCAAGTTCTTCAAGAACTGTTTTCTCAGCAATAACCTCATTTTCAGATTGTGAATGATTTAACTTCCGTAAAACATCCCTTTTATCAGTATCACCTCTTGCAACAACTGCAAGAGCTCCCTGACCTGCTGCAGGGGTGAAATATTCTATGGGAAAAATTTCCTTGATATGCTCTGTAAGACCAAGTCTCTTTAAACCTGCTTCAGCCATTATAGTTGCATGGTAATCTCCATGAATTACCTTCTTAACCCGGGTATCTATATTTCCCCTTATGGGTTTTATGTTAAAATTTTTTTCATGATAACTGCAGAAGGCTTCTCTCCTAAGACTGCTGGTTCCAATCTCTGCACCTTCAGGCAGCTCATCCCAGGAATACTTTGATATAAGAACTTCTCTTGGAGATTCTCTCCTTGGAACTGCAATTATCTCAAGACCATCTGCAAGTTCCGTTGGAAGGTCCTTAAAGCTGTGAACTGCAAAATCAACTTCTCCCTCCAGAACTGCTTTGTCAAGCTCCTTTGTAAATATTCCCTTTGCATCGATGTTATAAAGTTGAGAATCCTTTATTTTATCTCCGGTTGTTTTGATTAAATTTACCTTTACTTCTTCATCTGTTATTTTAGATAATGAACTGATTATACTTTTTGTCTGGACAACTGCAAGACTGCTTCCCCGAGTACCAACGTTCAAATAATCATCTCCGTGAGTTAGGGGTCTATTTAATTCCCTCAAATAATCTGATAATTACTGATCCAATAATTAAGGAGATTCATAGTTACTTAAAACTTCAATAAAAGTTTCATGAATTCATAAAAATCCGCTTAATAAATATTAATTTTGATTGTTAATTCCCTAAAATCCTTATTCAATGGTTTCTTATGATCTTTAATAAATGTTGCCATGGGTAATCTGCAGCCCCATAAAAAAAACCATATCTACCTTCTCTCCACATCGGAATAATTGGATCTGTAAACAACAAGAACATTCCCAGAACCTGTGAAAAGAGCATGTTTCAATGCAGCATCTAAAGTCTTTTTAAAGGTAAAATCCCGGTTTATAAGATTTTTAACATTTTTTCCAAGATCATCGGCGAATATAAGATCTGTACGGGGATCCAATCTGTTCAAAACAAAAGATACTGCTTTTTCATCTATTTCTTCACAGGTAACTCCATACTTACCTCCAAAAACCACTGCCGAACCATTATCCTCATCTGAAATAGTACTTAACATATTAACTGCCTTTTTAACAGCTTCAACATTCAATCCCGGATTGATCTCCTCTATAACCCTAACACCATTGTACTCCTTAATGGATGTCCTGCCATTTATGCCTTTAAAAGATTTTAAACCTTTTTTAATATTTTTTACTGGAGTTTCAAGTGTTAAAGCTGTACATACAACTGATAATATATTTTGAAGGTGGTAGGGTGCAGGTGCAAAGGCTGAAACTTCAAAGGATGTGTTAAGAATGTTTTCATTGACAGTTTTTAAATCAGAGACTTCCACTTGAAATACTGTTTCATAAAATCCAAATTCAATGTTGGATGCTTTGACGTTTGCATCCTGATTTAAACTGAATGTATTGGTTTTATCTTGAATATCTGCCATTAATATTCCATTTTGGAGTCCAGGTGATATTCCATTTTTAACCATCATTTCATTGTAAGTTGGGTTTTCTGCTGTTGAGTTTAAGTAAAATGAGTTGAAGGATTCGAAATCACATGCAACCATACGACTTCTGAATATTTGGGACTTTGCATCTGCAGCACAATTTGTTCCACCAGCAACGGAGTAGTTTTCCACCACGTTGGTTAACACTCCAACATCAGCTAAACCAGTTCCCCCCAGTGAAGTTTCGAATATGCAGATACCCACTTCAAAGGGATTTTCAGATCTTTCAAGAAATTCTTCAAGAAGTTCCCATGCTTCCACTACACTTGCAGGGGTGATGCTTATGTTACCCTTTAATAAATGGCTTTCACCATTTTCAAGAACTTCAACACCTAAACTGCTTAGAACCAGGGGATTTGAATCCTTAAATATTTCTTTAAGCATTGATACTGTGCTGGTTTTCCCCTTAACACCTGTGACTTCAATAACCGGAACATCTATTCTTTTCCTCATGAGAAAGTCAACTGCCTCATGGTGGGTCATGAACCTTGAAACCTTCCCAGTTCCATTACTGCTTTCAGCAGTATCTGAGTCTTCAATGTATAATCCTAAATTACAATGTACCGGTGCAATTACCCATGAATCTTCATCGAGATCCTTTAAAAATTCAATTCCCACGAATTCCACATTTTTATTTCTTAAGGAGGTTTTAACATCTTCTTTCAGGGTTTGGTAAATGTCCCATGCGTACACATGAAACCCTGGAATTTCTGTAAACTGTGATGCAATCACTGTGCCTCCATGGGTCATGTCCACAATCAATACTTTCATGAACTTATTCCGCCCTTCGTGAGCTTTTCACGTACTTTTCTGTAGAAATCAGTTGTGAGTCTTACGAAGTAAGCATTGTTTTCAGCTTTTTTGAAGATTATCTCATCCATGTAGTTTATTTCTTCTTCAAACTGACCATCTATGACGGCTATTGCCTTTTTACCTTCACGTAACAGCTTTACTTTTATAACACTGTCGTTGGATACAACCGTTGGTCTTGCACCCAGTTTGAAGGGACATATTGGCACTATTATAAAGGCACCAACCCTTGGATCAACTATGGGGCCTCCTGCAGACATTGAATATGCAGTTGACCCGCTTGGAGTTGCCACTATAAGGCCATCTGCCCGGAGTTCTTCAACAACTTCATCATCAACCTTTATCTCTATGTGCAGCATTTTAGCAGGTTTTCTGGTCATTAAAACAACTTCGTTAAGTGCTGAATGGAGTTCCTTGTTGTGCCATACCTGAAGCTGTGTACGTTCCTCAACAAAATAGTTACCCTTTAAAACTTCTCCTATTGCAGTTAATGCATTTTCAGGATCGATTTCTGTGAGAAACCCAACTGTACCCATGTTTATCCCAAAAAGAGGTATTTTTTTCTTGTTGATAAAGCTCTGGGTTCTGAGTATGGTTCCATCCCCACCAACCGCTATTACCATATCCACATTCATGTCTTCAAGTTCACAGCTTAATTCTTTATACTCTTTGAGTTCATCTGTCAGGGGTGTGTCAATGAATGTTTCAACATCATTTTCTATTAAAAAATCGACTATCTTTTTGCCGAGTTCAACAGCTTCACCAATATCACTACGGGCTACAACTCCTACACGCATTAAATTCCCCCTAATATTCTTATTATATCCTTGTGAATGTTTTGATTACATGATGCAATTATTGAAGTTCTCTCAAGGACGTTCAACTTACCATCAAGTTCTTTACAGCTTTCATCCGTAACTAAACCCTTTGTTTCCTCTATTATTAGTTTTGCAGCAGATACATCCACTATCCTAAGGGTTCCCCTTATATCAATGAATGCGTCGTAGGTTCCATCTGCAACGTAGCAGAGTTCAATTGCAACGGAACCCAGAATTCTCATCCGTCTAACTGCCTTACAAAGGCCGTCTATTTTACCCATATCTGCCCTGTAGATGTATGCCCCAACCGAAGAGGTTGAAATATCCTGGACTGTTGAAGGGGTGAGTTTTTTTCCATTTAAAGTAGCTCCACAACCCTTTACTCCTTCATAAACATCGCCAGTTGCAAAGTTTTGAACGAATCCAAGTTCAATGTCCTTGATTGTGAGGTTATCTGTTCCTCCAGTACTGGGGTCCCTAAATGGGGCGGATTTAAGTTCTGATTGTGTTGATTTTATTGTTTTAGACTCTTTGGATGCATCTGCAACTGCAACTGATATTCCATAGGCGGGTATGTTTTTTATGGCATTGCTTGTACCATCAAGGGGGTCAACAACAAAAACAACTTCAGAAGCACCTTCTCCAATTTTAAGTTCACCTATCTCCTCACTTATCAAAGTTACAGGCCTTCCAGTAGCTTCTAAAATTTCAACCACCTTATTTTCTGCAGCTATATCAATTAATTTTGTTGGAGTGCCATCTGCACCCATTTTAACTATTTCCCCACCTTTTTTAGTACCTACCAATGGAGAAATAACTTCTGAAGCTTCATGCATCATATCCAGTGATACATCACTCCAGAACTTGATATCTTTTTCATTCATTATTATTACCCCGTTAAAGTTTTTAGGTATAAAACACACTGCAAATCCCCATTTAAACAACTTTTATCATGGAATGTTATTTCAGGTAAACAACGGATGCAACCACTGCACCTTGCTTTTTAACTCTATGACTTTCATGTGCCATTAGTATTTCCTTTATCTCAAGACCTCTGATGTCCATCATGTATCGAACCATCTCTTCTGCTTCTTTTTTTACATCTTCTACGTCCCTGTTGACACCAGAACTCTCCACAACACATCCAAAATCATCAGACGTTGCAAGGGCCACAGCAGCAGATATGAGATCACCCTCGTTATCTGATGAAGCATAGGAAAGAACACAGTTCACCATTTCCCCTGCAGGAAATTCTGGGAGTTCAACTACTTTGGTACCTGCAGGAAGTATGCTTGAAACTTTTATGAGATTTATATCGCCTATTCCCGCATCTAAAAGTGCATTATCAAATGCATTGAGTTTTGTTGGGCCTTCTGCCCTTCCGGAGGTTATTGAAACTTTCATTTGTATCACTTGATTGACCATTGGCTATGCTTCAAGCATATTTTAATGGCTTGGTAACTTAAAAACTTAAATATTGAAAAAAATATACGTAAATCTATACCTATTCTATATCAAGGAGTATCTATAATAACTTTGCATGTATAAACATAACAGAGGTACATCCTATTGATGGAACATTGGTTGTTTTACGTTTTCAGAAATTTGAACCTAAACAAGGATTCAATCTAATTGAATGTAAAATATGTCTTAATATATCTTAATTGTTCTTGATTAAGAATTAAGAAGATTACACTGGAGGTAAATAATATGTCAAAGAAGGTAGTGGAAGTTAAAACCTTAAAAGTCGGTAAATATGTAATATTAGGTGATGAAGCATCAAAAATCACACACATACAGACATCATCCCCTGGAAAACACGGTGCTGCAAAGGCAAGGATTGAAGCAGTTGGAGTATTCGACAACCAGAAAAGAAGCCTGGTCAAACCTGTTGACGCAAAGATAGACATTCCAATGATAGACAAACGTGCAGCTCAGGTTCTTGCTTTAATGGGAAGCGATGTTCAGCTTATGGATCTTGAAACCTATGAAACATTTGAGCTGCCTATCCCTGATGAACTAAAAGATAAGCTCATAGAAGGTGTTGAAGCCGATTATATCGTTGCAATGGGCAACATGAAGCTCATGAGAGTAAAAGGGTAAGTGGTTACCAACCAAATAACTACTTCCTCCTTGGGATCATCTGAAGGTATGATAAATGCTTTTTTATACAGAAAGTCCATTAAAATTTGCTTTTTCAAGAGAAGCTAATGATTTTAATTACAATGCCCTTGAAAAATCCGTAGATGATCCGCAGAAACCCGTGTTCGGTATTGTAGGTGTGCCCTTTGACAGCACAACAACCTACAAACCAGGCGCAAGGTTCGGTCCTCGATTCGTGAGGGAAGCATCTTACAACTTTGAAAGGTACAACTTCATTTTAAATAAAAATCTCGATGCTGAAGTCTACGATCTAGGGGATGTTGAAGTTGTCCATGGAAACTTCCAAAAAACTTCCAAAAACGTTGAATCAACCATTTCAGAAATTCTTGACATGGAAATGGTTCCAGTGACAATTGGAGGCGAACACAGCATAAGTTACAGTGTTTTGAAAGCCATTGCAAATGAAGACGTGACTGTTATACATTTCGATGCCCACTGTGACCTCATAGACAGGTACATGGATGAAAAATATTCCCATGCAACTGTTATGCGGAGAATATTCGATTTGAATCCAAGGGAGATCATCCAGATAGGTGTGAGATCTGCTTCAGAGGAAGAAGCATTCTTAGCATCAAAAGAGGTTATCAAACAGTTCAAACCCAATGAAGTTAGAAATAATCTTGATGCCGTTGAAAGGGTCATAAAATCTGTTGATGGGCCAGTATACGTGAGCCTGGACCTGGACGTTCTAGACCCTGCCTACGCACCATCTGTTGGAACACCTGCACCCTGCGGTCTGAACCCCCATGAACTTGAAAGACTCATATTCAGCTTAAAAAATAAGGATATTATTGGATTTGACCTTGTTGAAGTTTCATCAACACAAATGGGAGATATAACTTCAATAAACGGTGCAAAAGCCATATACGACTTTTTATGTTTGAACTGAATTTTCTCTGAAAAAATGATCTGAGAAAAATTGAGTAACTTGAATGATCTCGCTTTTTTAGCTTTTCTTTTATTTATGGTTAATTCAACCAAAATTTAATATCATACATCGGATACAGATATAAGAATCTAATTACTAAAAGCCATGAAAAAAGGATGGATTAAAAATTTGATGTAAAATTCCATTTAAACCTTATTTCTTGCTTTACATTATTCATTGAAAAAATAAGTTTAAAAATAATTAATAATTAAGATAAATAATAATTGAAGTACTTAAAAACAGTTGATTAAAAATTTGAAGGTGGATAACTATGTACACAAGAGAAGTCACACTTTCCGGCCATATAATAGACTCCCTGGCCCTTCCAAAAACCCTGGATCTCATAATGGATAAGGGGGGAGACTTCAAAATACTGGAATTTGAAGTGGGTAAACGAAAAAAAGATTCAAGTACTGCACGTATACGTGTTGCAGCAGAAAGCGAGTCTCTTCTCGGAGAAATACTCGATGAACTCAGTGAAATTGGTGCACTTGTTGTAGAAATAAAGGAAGTTCAGTTTTTAAGATCCGAGAAAGATAAAACACTTCCACCTGATTTTTATTCAACAACCCACCATCCAACCTACATACATTGTGAAGGCGAGTGGATACCTGTGGAAGACATAGAAATGGACTGCATGATAGTTTTCAACCCTGAAACAAAAAGTGCGTTCTGCAAGCCAATTGGACGGATCAGGAAAGGAGATCTGGTTGTTGTTGGAAGGGAAGGTATAAAGGTTGTACCTCCAGAAAGGCCAAGGGGTAAAAAAGGTGTCTTCGAATTCATGTCAAGTGAAGCATCCTCTGAAAAGCCAATAAAGTCCACAGTGCGAAAGATAGCATCTGAAATAAAGGAAATAAAACGGAACAATGGCAAAATAGCAGTTGTTGCAGGACCTGCAGTTGTTCACACTGGCTCAGCACCGGTACTGGCCCAGATGATAAAGGATGGAATTGTTGATGTGATCTTTGCAGGTAACGCCCTTGCAACCCATGATATAGAAAGTGCACTCTACGGCACATCCCTTGGAATATGTGTGAAAAGTGGTGAAGCCACTGTAAGAGGACATAAACACCATATATATGCAATAAACGAAATAAATAAGGCAGGATCCATAAGGGAAGCTGTTGAAAGTGGTGTTCTTAAAAAGGGAATAATGTACGAATGTATAAAAAATAACGCACCCTATGTTCTTGCAGGTTCCATAAGGGACGATGGTCCACTTCCTGATGTCATAACAGATGTTATCGATGCTCAGGATGAGATGAGAAAGTACGTGAAGGACGTGGATATGGTTATAATGATCTCAACCATGCTACACTCCATAGCAGTTGGAAATATCCTCCCATCACACGTTAAAAGTATATGTGTGGATATAAACCCCGCAACAGTTACAAAACTCGCAGACAGGGGGAGTGCTCAGGTTGTAGGTATTGTAACGGATGTTGGAGCCTTTCTGCCAATGCTCAATGAGGAATTGAAAAGGGATTAAGGGGATTTAAAACCTTAATTCCCAAACCTCAAAAAGATAATTTGGTTCTATTTTTTTAGCTTTTTTTTAATTTTTCAAGTTTATTGTAACTTCGATACACAGGGGACGTTACATCTCCTTAAAGGTAATTTCCCCTTATATTCTGAAATTATTTCAATAAAACAATTTTTAAGTTACTTCAATTTAATCTGTGCATTTCATAGCTCCTTTTAAATGTATCCTGGAATTTAAGATTGTATCAACTAATAAAAATTATTAAAAATTATCAGTAGAAACTCGATTTAATTATATAAATTGAGGGTAAATTAAACAATAATTCAAAAAAAAAGTTTGAACCTTCTCCCACCTATTAAAATTTAATCAAATAAAGGGCATGACACTATCATTAATCCATTAAATGGAGCTAAAAAAATGATCAAAGGCAATATGTTAAATGTATTCACTGAAGAGATATATCCTGCAGAGTTAAAAGTTAAAAATGGAATCATAACCTGTGTAAAACCTGTAAAAAAAAGCTTTGACAATATAATTATTCCAGGCCTCATAGATGCTCATATACACATCGAAAGCTCCATGCTCACACCTTCACGCTTTGCAGAGACAGTTGTGCCCCATGGAACCACTGCAGTTGTTTCAGATCCCCATGAAATTGCAAATACCATGGGTCTTGACGGGATCCAGTACATGATGGATGATGCAGCCAACGTTCCCCTTAAAACATACTTCACAGCCCCATCATGCGTCCCCGCAACCTCCTTTGAAACATCCGGTGCCATAATCGGCCCAGAAGAAGTTGAAAAACTCCTTAAAATGGATGGTATCGTTGCCCTTGGTGAGATGATGAACTTTCCAGGGGTTTTAAATGAAGACCCCCATGTTCTTGGAAAGATAGATGCTGCAAAAAGGTTCAAAAAACCTGTTGATGGTCATGCACCCCTGTTATCCGGTTCAGAACTCTGTAAATATGTTAGTTCCGGAATATCAACAGAACATGAGTGCACAGAGATTGGTGAAGCCCTTGAGAAGAAACGATTGGGTATGAAGCTCATGCTGCGTGAAGGTTCATCAGCAAAGAACCTCAAGGACCTCTTCACTGCAGGGGGCGAATTCATTGTATCCGATGACAAGCACCCAGAAGACCTGCAGATGGGACATGTGGATGTTATGATTCGGAATGCTGTGGAATATGGAGTTGATCCAGTTGAAGCAGTTAAAATGGTCACACTAAACCCTTCAAATCATTACGGCCTTAATTCAGGATCCATATCCCATGGAAAACCTGCAGATCTTGTTTTTGTGGATGATCTTGAGAACTTCAAGGTTGAAAGGGTTTTCATAAATGGAGAACTCGTTGCAGAGGAAGGTAAACCACTCTTCAAAGTCAAACCCCTTGATATTAAGGGCACATTCAACTTTAAACCTAAAACAGCCCAGGATTTTCAGGTTAAATCAATACAGAATAATGTTAAAGAAACAGTCAGGGTGATCGAGGTTCTGGAGGGTCAGCTTTTAACCCTTGAATCTGAAGCCATTTTAAACGCACCCAAGGGATCCATAGAGGCTGATGTAACAAATGACATCCTTAAAATTGCGGTTGTAGAACGTTATGGGCATAACAGAATCTCGAATGCATTTGTAAAGGGTTTTGACCTTAAAAAAGGAGCTATTGCATCCAGTGTTGCCCATGATTCCCACAACATAGTGGTTGTTGGAACAACAAGCCATGACATGGCAGAAGCTGTTAACAAACTTTTAAAAATTAATGGAGGCATTGTAGCTACTGCAGATGGTGAATTTTCAGTTTTAAATCTTCCAATAGCTGGTTTAATGAGTAAAAGCCCTGTTGATGAAGTTGCAGATAAATTGAATGAACTTCATGGTTTTGTAAGGAATATGGGTTCCAAGCTGAAATCCCCCTTTATGACCATGTCCTTCATGGCACTGCTTGTAATTCCAAAGCTTAAAATAAGTGATCAGGGACTGTTCAATGTTGAAACCTTTGAATTCGTTGATGTTGTTAAGAAGGATTAAGAAGGTTCTAAAGGGGAGGTTATCTGGAAATAATTATAAAAATAGATTTGAAAAACTTTAAAAAATATTAAAAATGCCTTAAAATGGATTAAATTTAAAATAGGTCCAATTCATGCGTAGTATTACTCGTACTTGCTGAATGCATCTGAAATTTTCTTCATGGCCCGTTTATGTTCCAAACCACCTACCTTGTTCACTATCCGTGAGATCTCCCTCATACGGTGGCGGTAAAGTTTCTCCATATCCCCTGAAACCATTTCCATCCGTGTGAGATAAACAAGTGCTTCTATAACTCCATAAATTGCCCTGTTCAATGGTTCAACATGATCTTTTTTCTTCACAATTTCCTGAACCTTCGCATTGATCACAGTGGTTGTGGAAACCCCGAACTGGTCTTCCCTCTCAACATCACGCATACGCAGAACTTCCACCACCAAAAATGCATCTGTCCCCTTTATATAGTAACCATTATCAAAATGCTCAAAAGATTCTTGAGAAGGATTTCCCAGGGTTGATTCCACAAAAACCATTGGATCTTTGGTTATGTTAACAAGGAATTTTTCTTCCCTTTTTACGTTCATCACAGTTTGGGAGCCCTGGTGCAGGTACAGTACAACCTCATTTTCATTCTTACAGATGACACCCATTGGGGCTGCATTAGGTGTTCCATCCTCGTTTCTTGTGGTCACAACTGTCTCGTAGAGAAGACCCCTTTCCATTCCAACAGATTCCAGGTTCAACAAAATTCAGCCACCTTTTTTTTAGTTATGAAATTTATCTTTGCAAATCTTTACATACCCTGTATGGATGTGGTCACCAAGAGACCTGAGACTGTCAGTTTCAAGGTCACCTTATTTTTTAAGGACGTACCCCTCAAGATTTCCATTGATTATGCAGTCAAATTCAATTTCCTTGTCCCACCCTGCGTTCTGGAACATCCTGTTGTAACAGAGACCCAGGAGTTTTCCATCCTTTTTGAGTATCTTGGAAACCATTGCATTCACATCTTCTGGTTTTATATTCGCCTTTGGAAGTGTTAATCCCCCAAGAATAGCCACAACATCTGCATGAGGATCTGCATTCCCTGAAAACTGCATTCCTTGAGGTGTTAGTTCTACCTTACGTGCCGTGCTCAGATCTAGGCCAGTTACAAATACAGATTCCTTGTCCCTTACAGCATAGGCAAAAAGCTCTGCAAATGGGCTGCAAACACCGGACATTCCTGCAAATGTGATTTTCTGGGCTTCAGCCACTTCTTCCTTAAATGCTAAGATGTTCTCTGTAATTCCACTAAATTCCTTTACCTTCCTCATTGTATCGCCTTGATCCTTATTTGAATCAAAGGTTTATATTAATGGTTGGGTTAATATTGAGGGGCAACCATCTCAAATTTGAAAGGTAAAAAGAATTTTGTTAGTTAGGATTATCCATTATGATTTTAAATCTTCTAAAATTTGGTGGAAATAATAAAATGAGGTAAGATAAATGGTATGAAGCTTGAGGATTCAGAAGTTATTCGAAGCCCCTTTCATTATTATATAGATTATGTAAGCAATTATAAGAATTATTATAACTGGTAAAAGCCATATCAGAAGATAAAAAACTGCAACAGCCAGTACAATAGCCACTATTATATATGCAATTTCTCTAAGCTCCATGTTCTTTTCTAAGTGGTGGCGATACATAAATATATTTCTATAAAAAATCTATATTCCTATAAAAAAATAAGATCGATCCATTCAGAACACAGCTTAGATTAACTCTTAAATCAATTGATCAAAACCAAGGGATGGATCATGAAAATAAGAATTTTTACAATGTTCCTATGGAAACTGAAACAAATTAAGTAAATAATGTTTCAAAGGGACATAATACATTAATTACAGGATTAAAATAATTAAATCAAAATAAGGAGAGTTTATATGAAGATATTGGTTGTTAACAATCACGGACAGTACAATCACAGAATTTACAGGACTCTGCACTACCTCAAGATACCTGCAGAGATGATACCCAACACAACAACTTTAGATGAAATAAAGGAAAAAGAAGCTGCAGGAATAGTTTTAGGTGGTGGCCCATCCATTGAAAGGGCAGGAAACTGTGCAGAGTACATCAAAAATCTGGATATTCCCATACTTGGAATATGTCTGGGTCACCAGATCATAGCACAAACCTACGGTGGAGAAATAGGTGCTGCAGGTGTTGAAAGCTATGCCAAAATTAAACTGGATATAATCGATGAAAATGAGATTTTCAAGGGACTTGGACCTGAAATGGAAGTATGGGCATCCCACAAAGATGAGATTAAAACAGTTCCTGAAGGATTTAAACTCCTTGCATCTTCTTCGATATGCAGTGTTGAGGCAATGAAACATGAAACTAAGCCTATCTATGGAATACAATTCCATCCTGAAGTTCATCATACTGAGAACGGTGAGAAGATCTTCGAGAATTTTTATGGGGTTTGTAAGGACCTCCATAAATAATAAATTTTTCTTAATAATCGTTATATTAAATGGAAAGCTTTATAATTCAATGATAACGAGTTATTTTAATGATTAACAAAATTAGGGAAATCCCTCCGCAGAAGATCTTTTTAATAATTGGAATAATCTATGGAATACTCTTTCTGATTGTAACACCCCCATTCCAGGTTCCAGATGAACCTGCACACTTTTACAAATCTTACCTTTTAAGCCAAGGAACAATTGCACCAGAGAAAGTCGGAGATCAAAATGGATTTTATCTGCCTAAAAATGTTAGGGAAACTGTGATTAAATTTGGTTACCTCAGTTTCAACCCTGCACAAAAGATAAGCTTTAAGAAAATTGTATCACTATCACAGCCTTTCGATAGGAGTGATAGAATGTTTCTGAGTAAATTAGCAACTGCAGGGTATCCTCCGCTTCCGTATGTTGCTTCTGCAGTTGTGATGGCATTTCTTAACCTGT